>WNGE01003664.1_pt1 | contig 22058 bp, 22 predicted proteins | sample 5400651 | NCBI WGS metagenome assembly WNGE01 (sample SAMN13153370, study PRJNA577476) | soil metagenome | isolation source: 60 cm soil or saprolite under grassland replicate 2 | place: USA:California | collected 2016-06-15 | reverse complement strand
TCGTGAACGCGGCGCTGCAAATCCACGGCGGCTACGGCTACATGGAGGAGTCGGCGATTGCGCGCCTCTACCGCGACCAGAAGATCCTCGAGATCGGCGAGGGCACGAACGAGGTGCAGCGGATGGTCATCGCGCGGCATCTCGGGCTGTAGCCCGCGTCGCGCCTGATCACCGAAGCGTTCGCTCGAGCTTCGCGCGCGCCATGAAGTCGACGCGACCCGGACGCTTGCCGCGGCGCAGGGTGTAGCCGGTGAACAGTCCCGCGGCTGGAGCTGCGCGAACACGGCTCCCTGGCCCGGCAACGCGAGAGCGGTCCGGCGCCCGTCCGAGAGCCGCACCGCGTGCACGGTCCGGCCCTCGACGTAGACGGCGATCCCGTGGTCGAAGTCCTCGACGTAGACGGCGATCCCGTGGTCGAAGTCCGCGAGCGTGCGGTTCGGCGCCTGCGCGAGCGGAACGGTCGCGCCCGGAGCGCCGGTGCCCGCGTCATACGCTCGCAGCCCGCTCGCCGTCAGCACGGCGAGCTGGGAGCCGCTCAGTTGAGCCGCGAGCGCCAAGCCGTTCGGCAGGACGAGCCGATGGACGAGCGTGCCGCCGGAGCGCACCTCGACTCGCCGGGAGCCCTCGATCCGCCACAGTCGCTCGTCCGAGACGCGGCGACCGAGCCACACCTCGCCGCCCTTGCACGCCGGGTCGCCGGCCTCGCAGAACGTCGACGAGTCGTACGCAAGCAGATCGCCGCCGCCGTGCACGAGGCCCAGATCCGTTCCGGAGTCGAACCTGCCCTCGTCGGGGCCGGAACCCTCGATCCTGCCTACGGCGACGATCGCGCCCGGCACGGCCGGCTTCCGTGTGGACGCCACCTCGAGAACGTGATCCTCCGACGATCCCGTGTTTCCGGCGGACACGTTGGTGACCTCCACCCAGGCGACGCGCTTGCCCGCGAGCGCCACCTGTTCCTCGGGATAGCCCTCCTCGGTGCATGTCGGCAGCTGCAACCCGAGATGGATCGGTGGTCCAGTCTCGCCGCAAAGCACCCGCCGATCAATGGGCCGCGAGCTCGCTACCGCGTCGTGGCCGCGGGAAGGTCCGGCGCGTCCGAGCGGTTCCAGACGTTCTCCAGCAGCCGCGACTCCTCCGGCCGAAGCAGGCGACCGGAGAAGAACGTGCCGGGAGCGAACACCTTCGCGGCTCCCAGCTCGTAGTACGTCATCTCGCCGCGGTGTGTCGGAGTGCGCACGGTCGCAATCAGTTGCGTGCCGGGCGGCGACGCGGAGGTCCTCACGTCGAACTCGGCGCCCGCGTAGCTGAACAGCGCGCCGGGTGTGAGGCCGGTTCCCTCGAACGCCCAGGCAGCAGCGGGGCTCGATTCCTCGACGACGTAGGGCGCCGCGTCGCCGGTCTTCGAGCCGGCGTACTGCGCCCCGACGAGCGCCGCCTCCGGGCGGCCGAGCTCGCGCCAGCGGGCCGACCGGTGCATCGACACGCCGTCGATGTCGACCTTCCAGTAGATGTCGTTGGAGGCGAGGAAGATCAGGTCGCCGCCCTCGTCGCGATAGTGCTGGAGCGCGTCGTACTCGGCCTCGGTCACGTATTCGAGGTGCGTCGGAACCACGATCAGGTCGTAATGCTCGGCGAGCGACGGACCAAGCGTGACCGCGTCCGCTTCCGCGAGGAAATCCGCGGCGACGTTGTGCAGTCGAAGCCAGCGCAGGAACGGCCAGGCCTGACTGCCGAAGAGCCAGGGCACACCCGAATGGTCGAAAGGCTTCGCGAGCGCCACCGCGTCGGGTCCGCCCGAGTAGTACCACGAGTCGGGAAAGCCGTCGCGGTCGCCGTCGTAGAAGTCGTACGCGAGCCACGTCTGGTCGGGCACCAGCACGGCGACTCTGCTCGTCGGCTGCGGCGTCCTGACGATGAACGGCGCGTAGCCGACGTCTCCGGCGGCGGTCGAGACGGCCGCGAAGTAGACGCCGGGCTTCCAGTCGCCGATCGTGATCGGGACGCTGACGGCATTGTCGCGGTTCGCCTCCCACGGGAACGTCTGCGGCTCGGCGACGTCGGGCCCGTCAAGGCGGTTCACGGTCGGCTGGTTCTCGGTGCCGGCGACGTCGAGGATGCGGACGGTGACGCCGACCGCGTCGCTCGCGATCGTCAGCTGGGCCTTGTCGCCGGGCGCGTACGAGGACCGGTCGAAGGCGGCGTCGACCGCGAGCAGGCGCACGACCGGGCCGGGAGGCGCACTGGACGTGGGCGTCACGCGCCCGTACGTGATGCTCTGCCTCCCCGCTGCAACGGTGAGCGTGATCACGTACGTGGTCGGCTCCAGGTCACGCGACGGCCTCCAGCGGACGGTCTGCCAGCCGCGCTCGACGCGCCGCCGAACCGTCCACTCGGGCTGGGCAACGCGCTGAAACGTCCGCTGCGTCACCTGCGCGCGGACGACGACGCGGGCAGCCGCCGTCGCGTAGAAGCGTATGTCCACGAAGTCGCGGTACCCGTCGCCGTTGGGGCTGACCGTCGCGAGCAGCGGCCGGTCGCGCGTGTACGGATGATCCGTCGACACGGACAGGAACCTCGCTTCCGGCGCGGTAGGCAGCGGCGGCGGTGGCAACGGCAACGGATCCGTCGCAGCCGATCGGATCGGCGGCGCGACGACCAGCAACGGCAAGATCACAAGACCCCAGCGCAGGCGTTGCACCCGCTTCAGCTTACGCGTGGACGCGGAAAGACACTCAGCTGCGACCGGGCCTGAGCGACGTCAGCACGGCGACGACGACGACGATCCCCAAGACGAACGCGAGCTCCACGCGCACCAGGGTACGCAGCCGCTCGGCCCCGGCGAGGACGCGCGAGTGCGAGATCGAGCCGAGCCCGAGCAGCACCGCGAAGAGCCCGGTCTTCGCGAGGATCGCCCGGCCGTAGCCCGTCGTCCAGAGCTGCGAGACGGCGGAGAGCTCCGCCAGCGCGCGCCCCGCCCCGGTCAAGGCCAGCATCAGCACCGAGGCCAGCGCCAGCTTCGAGAAGCGGCGCGCCGCGGCGCCGACGAGCTCCGGAGAAACGCCTTCGCGCGGCGCGACGAGCGCGAGCGCGAAGAGGCCGCCGATCCAGAGCGCGGCGGCGAGCACGTGCAGCAGGTCGAGCGGCACCTCGATCCACGACCGTCCCGGATCGAGCGCGTGCCCGGCGACGGTGGGCACCGGCCGCTCCGCCGTGGCTCGCGTGCACGAGCCCGTGCGACGAGACGAACATCGCCGCGAGCCCGATCGCGATCCACCCGGTGCGAAGCCCGCTCCCCACGAGCGGCCGCCACACGAGCAGGTCGAAGAGCGCCAGACCCGACGCCACGAGGAGGCCTGCAAAGAAGATCCAGCGCGAGGACACGGTGCCGACGCCCACCTCGACGGTCGGCCGTAGCGTCGGCACCGGCGGCGCGCGGCCGAAGCCGACACCGAACGCAAGGACCCCCTGGACGATGTGGCCGTCGTCGGAGACCGCGCTCCACCGCACGCTGTAGTCGCCGTTCCCGAGCTGCGCGCGCAGCGGCAGGACGAGCGTCCTCCCGTGCACCGAGGGCTTGCCGCCGAGAATCGAGCCCCCGCCGTTTCGAACCGCGGCATTCCCCGGCGCGACCCGCACGTCGTCGTCGAACCGCACGACCACACGCTTCGGCGCTTGCGCGAGCACCGCGCGATCGACCGGAGTGACGCTGACGAGACTTGCGTGCGCAAAGGCGGCCGCGGGCGCGACCAGCGCCGCAAAGGCGAGCGCGACCAGGCAGGCAGAGCGCTGCACCGGCCAATGATGATGCCGACACGGCAGAGTGGTAGCGTCCAAGTTCGTGATCTTCCGCCAGTTCGTCGACGACGGCCTCGGCTGCGCGTCGTACCTGGTCGGCGACGAGGACGAAGGCACGGCCGTGGTCGTCGACCCGGCCTACGCGATCGAGCAGTACCTGGACGAAGCGTCGCGTCGGCAGGTGCGGCTCACGGCCGTGCTCGAGACGCACACGCACGCCGACCACCTGTCAGGGCACGGGCGTCTCGCACGCGACCACGGCTGCACGGTGTACGTCCACCCCGCGGCGGAGGCCGAGTACCCGCACGAGCCGCTCGAGGACGGCGGCACCGTCGAGCTCGGCGCGGTCGCCGTCCGGACGATCCACACGCCGGGCCACCGGCCCGAGCACTGCGCCTTCGCCGTCATCGACCGCAACCGCGCCGACGAGCCGTGGCTCGTGCTGACGGGCGACTCGCTCTTCGTCGGCGATGCGGCGCGCCCCGACCTCGCGATCGAGGCGCGCGCCGGCGCCGAGGGTCTCTTTCACTCGCTCCACAGGCTCGCCGAGCTGCAGGACGGCGTCGAGGTGTACCCCGGACACGTCGCGGGGTCGCTCTGCGGTGCCGGCATGAGCTCGAAGGCGTCGTCGACGATCGGCTTCGAGCGGCGCTTCAACCGGGCGCTCACGATCGCGAACGCAGAGGACTTCGTCGAGGAGTCCGCCGGCGGCTCGCAGCTCCGCCCGCCGAACATGGAGCGCATCGTCGAGCTCAACCGCGGCCCCTTCGTCGGTGCGCCGCCGCCACTCGAGCGCCTGACGAACGCCGACGGCGCCACGATCCTCGACGTGCGGGATGCCGACTCGTTCGCGGCGGGGCATGCGCACGGAGCGATCAACGTCCCGGTCGGAGGATCCGCGTTCTCCACGAAGTGCGCGTTCCTGCTGACTCCCGACGAGGCGATCGTGATCCACGCCGCGGGCGCGGAGGAAGTCGAGCGGGCGGCACTCGGACTGCGCGCCGTCGCCTTGCTCGACATCGCGGGCTACACGCTCGATCCCCCGCAGGACGAGCGGCTGAGCCCGATCGAGCTCGACGAGGTCGAGCGCCTGCTCGCAGCGGGCGAGATCGAGGTGCTCGACGTGCGGGAGAAGGACGAGCGAGACGGCGGCTACATCGCCGGCACGCGGCACATCCCCTACCGCCTGCTCCGCGTCTGCGGCGACCGTGTGGGCGAGAAGCCGGTCGTGACGATCTGCAACACCGGCGCGCGCGCGGCCATCGCCGCGAGCGTCTTGGCCGCGAGCGGCATCGACGTGCGACCCGTGCTCCACGGCGGCGTCTTCACGTGGCAGGAACGCGGCGGGCACACCGTCGAGTTCCGCCGCTGCGGCACGTGAACCGAGCCAAGTGACAAAGTGTCACTTGGCGATTTGGGAAGAACGTCGGTGCCTCGGACGTCGAGTAGGCACATGTCTTCTCCGATGTCTCTCAACTCCATCCGCGCGGACGTCCGGCGCGACGACCTGCTGCGCGAGGCGAAGCACGCTCGGCTCGCCGCCGGCGTGTCACAGCCTCCGGGTCTGATCCGACGCGCCATCGCTCGGCTTCACGCCGGCAGACGCGCTTCGCCCGGCCGCACGTACGCGCCTGCGCCCGCCGAGCGGTAGAGCTCACCGCACGCGCTCGACCGGGTAGCCGTGCGCCTCGAAGGCGGCGAGCACCTCCGCGCAGTGCTCCAGGTTGCGCGTGCCGACGGTCAGTTCGACCTCGGTCTCGGCGACCGAGACGTGCATGCCCTCCCGGTGATGCTCGACGGAGACGACGTTGACGCGCTGTTCCGCGCAGAGCTGCAGCAGCTTGATCAGCTCGCCGGGGCGGTCGGGGATGCGCGTGCGCACGACGAGGTAGCGCCCCGCGACGGTGAGGCCGTGACGCATCACGGAGATCAGCAGCGTCGGGTCGATGTTGCCGCCGGAGAGAACAACCGCAGCGGGCCCGTCGCCGCCGGCTTTCCCGGTCAGCAGCGCCGCCACGCCGACCGCGCCCGCTCCCTCGACCACGAGCTTTGACCGCTCGAGCAGGAGCACGATCGCCTCGCTGATCTCCTCGTCGGCGACGTCGACCATGTCGTCGAGCACCGTGTCGAGGATGCTCGTCGTCAGCTTGCCGGGATGCTTGACGAAGATCCCGTCCGCGATCGTGTAGCCGGACTTGCCGGCCTGCACGCCGATGATCCGGAGGCCGGGCTTCACGGCCCGCAGCGCAGTCGCGATCCCCGCTGCGAGGCCGCCGCCGCCCACGGGGATCAACACCGTCCCGGCGTCAGGCAGCTGCTCCGCGAGCTCGAGGCCGATCGTCCCCTGGCCGGCGATCACGAGCGGATCTTCGAACGGGTGGACGAACGTCGCGCCGCTCTTTTCCGCATACGACTGCGCGGCCGTGAGCGCGGCCTCGAACGTCTCGCCTGCGAGCTCGAGCTGCGCGCCGTAGTTCTGGCACGCCTCGACCTTCGCCATCGGCGCGTCGAGCGGGACGTAGATGCGCGCCCGCACCCCGGCTTCGCGCGCGGCCCAGGCGACCGCCTGGCCGTGGTTGCCCGCGCTCGCGGCCACGACGCCCGCCGCGCGCTGCTCGCTGTCGAGCGTCGCGATCCTGTTGACGGCGCCGCGAACCTTGAACGACCCTGTCCGCTGGAGGTTCTCGCCCTTCAGCCACACCTCGCGGCCGGCGAGGCGCGACAGCGTCTCCGAGCCGTACACCGGCGTGACCCGCGCGACGCTGGAGACGCGCTCGCGCGCCTCTCCGATGTCACGAAGCGTCAGAGCCGTTCGTGTCGCCAATTCGAAACACCTTCTCCATGATCTCGCGTACGGCAGTCAGGGGATCGAGCTCGCGGCGCTGCACCTCGTCGAGCAGGCGGCGCAGCTCCGGATCGTCGGCGACGGCGTGCTGCAGGTGCGTCTTCGCGCGCGACGAGGCGACGGCGAAGACCTCGCCCGCGAGGTTGCGCCTCCGCCGCCGCTCGAGCCCGCCGTCCTCCTCGAGGAACGCACGATGCGCCGTGATCTTGTCCCAGAGCACGTCCACGTTCTCGCCGCGCACCGCCTCGGTGAGCACGATGGGCGGCTTCCATTCCCGTTCCTTGTCCAACGTGAGGATCGAGCGCACCTCGTTGACCATCGTCTTAGCCGCCGGATGGTCCATCTTGTTGACCGCGATCACGTCGGGGATCTCCATGATTCCGGCCTTCAGCGCCTGGACGGAATCGCCCGACCCGGGCATCAGCACGAGCAGGACGGTGTCGGCGATGCCGATCACCTCCACCTCGCCCTGCCCAGCTCCGACCGTCTCGAGGAAGAGCAGGTCCTTGCCCGACGCGTCGAGCACGAGCATCGCCTGCAGCGTCGCCTCGGCCAGCCCTCCGAGGTGACCGCGCGCTCCCATCGAGCGGATGAAGACGCCGGGGTCGAGGAAGTGGTCGCTGAGGCGGATGCGGTCGCCGAGCAGCGCTCCTTGCGAGAACGGGCTCGACGGGTCGACCGAGATGACGCCGACGCTCTGCTCGCGGCCGCGGACGTGGCGGACGAGCGCGCTGATCAGCGACGACTTGCCGACGCCGGGCGGGCCCGTGACGCCGATCGCGTAGCCGCGGCCGGTGTCGGGATAGATGTCCCGGACGACGTCGTAGGCGAGCGGCTCGCCGTTCTCGACGAGCGTGATCGCCCGCGCGAGTGCCCGTTTGTCGCCGGAGCGCACGCCGGCGGCGAGGGTCTCCCGCGTCCAGTCCCGGCGCTTGGCCATTGACGAGACCTTAGAGCGGAGCGGCTCGGGGCTCGAGCTCGGACTCGGTCAGCGGGCGGGCCTCGCGCAGGCGAGGCGCGAGCGCAATCGCAACGAGACCCGAGAGAACCGAGAAGCCGGCGCCGATTCCCCAGATCCAGCGGCCTCCGAGAGCCGTCGTCACGGGTCCCGCGGCGGCCATCGCCGGGCCGAGGATCGCGTAGGTCACGCTCATCGTGATCGTGAACGCGCGACCGCGGTAGCTGTCCGGCACGCCGCGCTGGATGAGCAGAACGTTGTACAGCGCCGCGGCGCCGTTCCCGATTCCCGCGACGATCACGGCCGGCGTTGCGAGCCAGACGTTCGGCGCGACCGCGGCAATTCCGTAGCCGATGCCGGCGAGCACGATTGCCGGGCCGTAGAGCGTTCCGATCGCCCGGCGTTCCGCGAGCATCCCGCCGGTGAAGCTCCCGATCGCGAGCCCGACGCCCGAGGCGCCAAAGAGGAGGCCGAAGCCGAAGTCTCCCGCGTGGAACGAGGCCTTGGCGATCACGACCTCGCCGACGTTGATGCAGGCGACGCCGAGCATGGCGACGCTCCAGGCCGCGATCACCGTCTGCACCGCCGGCGAGCGCCGCGCGAGCCCGAGCCCGTCCGCGATGTCCCGCCAATGCCCGCGGCTCACCGAGACTTCGGACTGCAAGCGGCGTGCGGGGATCAAGCGGATGAGAAATGCCGAGAGGACGAACGAGACGGCGTTGATCCAGTACGCCGTATGCGTGCCGGACGTGGCGACGATCACGCCGCCGATGAGCGGCCCCGCCGCCCACGCCATGTTCTCCACGGTCATGAAGAGCGCGTTGCCCTTCTCGAGCTCGTCCTCCTCGAGGAGATTCGGCAACCCCGCGTTGACGGCCGGCCGGTAGACGGCGTTGCCGAGCCCGCTGAGGAGAGCGAGCGCCACGATCCACAACGGCCGGTCGACGAAGGGCAGCGCGACGAAGACGCCCGCGCGCAGGAGGTCGGAGGCGATCATGAGCATCCGGCGCGACAACCGGTCGAGCAGCGGCCCGACCGCGACGCCGACGATCACGGTCGGCAGGAAGACCGAGATGAGCAGCGCGCTCACCCAGCTGCCCGAGTGCGTTCGGTCGTAGACGTCGACGGTGAGCGCGATCGTCGCCAGCCACGTGCCGAGGAGCGATCCGAGCGTCGCCAGGAACAGCAGCCGGAAGCCGCGGTTCCGGCGCAGGAGGTCCAGGTGTCCCACGTTGTCGCCTAGTTCGTCGCGGCGGCGACGACCCTTTCCAGGGCCTCCGCGAGAAAGGCGTTCTCCTCGGACGTTCCGACCGTCACCCGGATCGCCGTCTCCGACCCGAATGCGTTGAGTGGGCGCACGATCACACCCTCTCGCAACAGCGCGTCGAAGACAACACGTGCGTCGCTGCCGGTGTCGGCGTAGACGAAGTTGGCGACCGCCGGGCCGGCGACGTCGAAGCCGGCGCGCTCGAGAATCTCCACGACGCGTTCGCGCTCCGTGGCGCACTGGGCACGCCGGCGCGCGAGCTCCTGCTCGTCGCCGAGGCTCGCGAGCGCCGCGACCTGTGCCGCCGACGAGACGTCGAAGGCGCGGCGCACCTTGCCGAGCTCGGTGACGACGTCCTCCGGCGCGACCCCGTAGCCGACGCGCAGGCCCGCCAGCCCGAAGATCTTCGAGAAGGTTCGGAGGACGACCACGCGCCGGCCGGCCTTGAAGCACTCCTCGATGCCGTCCGGATACTCGGGATCGCCGATGTACTCGAAGTACGCCTGGTCGAGGACTGTCAGGACGTGTCCAGGGACCTGGTCCAGGAAGCGCGTCAGCTCGGCGCGCGTGTTCGTCGTGCCGGTCGGGTTGTTCGGAACGCAGATGTAGACGAGCTTCGTCCGCTCGGTGACCGCGTCGAGCAGCGCGTCGAGGTCGTAGCGGTGCTCGCGGAGCGGCACGCGGACGGGGCGCGCGCCGACCTTCACCGCGTCGATCACGTAGCTTGGAAACGAGGGCCAGCCACACACGATCTCGTCCCCCTCCTCGAGCACCGCCTGGCTGAGGTTGTCGATCACGCCGTCCGCGCCCGCGCCGACCGCGATCTGCTCGAAAGGGACGTCGTGGCGCGCTGCGAGCGCCGTGCGCAGGGCGTGGGCGCCGCCGTCCGGGTAGCGGTTCAGCTCGCGCCGCTGCGCCTCGAGCGCGTCGAGTGCCCCCGGGAACGGACCGAACGGCCCCTCGTTCGACGCGAGCTTGACGATCCGGTCGAGGCCGAGCTCCCGCTGAACCTCCTCGATCGGCTTGCCGGGCTCATACGGGACGAGCTCGGCGATCGAGCGGCGGAAAAATCGCGAGCCGCTCACCCTCCGGTCGGGGGCTCTTCGTCCGAGCTCTTCTTCCGCCAGAACATCAACACTCCGCCCACGGTCGCGAGCGCCGCGACGATCGCGGGCTTGTTCGGCCGCTTCTTCTCGCGGTCGAGGCTCGGCACCGCGCCTTTCGCCTTCCGCTTCGCGACCCGCTTTCCGACCTGCCAGACCGTCCAGCCGAGGACTGCGTTCCGTCTGTTCACGATTCCCATTGCCGCTCCTTCCTTTCGTTTAGGCCCTGGCTGCGGCCTTCCGCTTCGGCGGCAAATGAATCGCGCGGCCCAGCGCGACCAGCCCCGCCTCCTTGACGGCCTCCGAAAGCGTGGGGTGGGCAGCCATGCCGTCGGCGACGGTCTCGACGGTCGATTCCGCGTCCAGCGCGACGACACCGGCCTCGATCAGGTCGGTCACGTGGGGGCCGACCATGACGATCCCGAGCAACTCGCCGTACCGCGTCTCGTGGATCGACTTCACCCAGCCGACGGTCTCGTTCTGCATCACGGCGCGCGCGTTCGCGACCCACGGGAACATCCCGACCGCGACGTCGTCGCCGTGCTGCTCGCGCGCCTCGGCCTCGGTCAGGCCGACCCCGGCGATCTCCGGATCCGTGTAGATCGGCCGCGGCACGCCGCGGTTGTCGACGACCGCGTCATGGCCCAGCGCGTTCTCCGCGGCGACCTCGCCCTCGCGGAACGCGGTGTGCGCAAGCTGCCAGTACCCGGCACAGTCGCCGACCGCATAGATGTGCTGCACGGTCGTGCGGCGGTGCTCGTCGGCGGCGATGCCCTTGCGCTTGTCGAACTCGATGCCGACGCTCTCGAGGCCGAGCCCTTCGACGAGCGGCGCGCGCCCGACGGAAACGAGCATCAGATCGGCCTGCACGGTCTCGCCGTTCGCTTCGGCGCCTGCGGCGCCGAAGTGCACGGTCAGCTCGCTGCCCGAATCGTCGACCTTCGTGCACTGCTTGCCGAGGTTGAGCGGGATGCCACGCCGTCCGAACTGCTTTGCGAGCTCCTTCGCCGCGTCCGCATCCTCCTGCGGGATCAGCGAGTCGAGCATCTCGATGATCGTCACCTCGGAGCCGAACCGGCGGAAGATGGATGCGAACTCGCAGCCGATGATGCCGCCGCCCAGGACGACCAGGCGTCGCGGCACCTGGTCCTGCGCGAGCAGGCCGGTCGAGTCCACGCAGCGCGGGCTGTCGAGCCCGTCGATCGGCGGCAGGATCGGGAACGAGCCGGTGGCGACGATCGCCGACTTGAACGTGACGTCCTCGCCGCCCTCGACCGCGATCGTGTTCGCGTCCTTGAACGTGCCCGTGCCCTTCACCCACTCGACGCCGTTCGCCTTGAACAGCTGCGCGACGCCGCTCGTCATCTGCTTGACGACGCCGGCCTTCCACTCGTTCGCCTTGCCGAAGTCGAGCTGCGGCTCGCCGACGATGACGCCGAGCTTCGCGAACGTCTCCTCGGCCTCCTTGATCGAGAACGCGGTCTGCACCCAGGCCTTCGTCGGGATGCAGCCGACGCGCAGGCAGGTGCCGCCCAGTTCCGGCTCCCTTTCGATGCACACGGCGCGCGCGCCGAGCTGGGCTGCGCGGATCGCTGCGGTGTACCCACCGGGGCCTCCGCCGAGAACGGCGACGTCGACTTCCATGTCTCTGATGCTAGTCGGGGCGGTCGTTCAACCGCGCCAGCATGGTCCAGGAGCCGCCGCTCTCGCCGACCTTGTGGAAGCCGTGGCGTTCGTACAGCCGTAGCGCGGGATTGTCCGGCTCGACGCTGAGCGAGATCTGCTCGAACCCGTCCTTCTTCGCCTGCGCGAGCAGGGCATCGAGCAGCTCCTCCCCGTAGCCCTTGCCGCGCCGCGACGGGACGACGGCGATCGAGAGCTCGGGCGTGTGTTCGTCCACGAAGCCGTAGCCCGGCTCGCGTTCCTTGAACAGGCGGTACCAGGCCGCGCCGACGTTGCCGGTCTCGTCGTAGGCGATGACGGCGGCGTCGCCGGGACGGCCCCAGCTCATGACGTAGCGCTGGACGGAGCCCTCCATCGGATCCTGCGGCGCGCGCTCGCGCCAGTAGTACGCGTGGTGCAGCATGTCGCGGAGGAAGCGCGCGTCGTGGCGGCTGCCGGGGCGGATCACGCCGGGAGTCTAGAGTCCGCCCGTGATCGTCCGCGAGTACGCGCAGGGCGACCTGGAAGCGTGCCGCGCGCTCTTCGCCGAGCTCGTCGAGACGCACGGGGCGCTCTATCCCGACGTGGAAATCGGGAGCACGTTCGTGCTCGAGGGAACCGTCTTCGTCGCGGAGGAGGGTGGCCGAGTCGTTGGGTATGCCGCGCTGCTGTGGCACGGCCGGCGGGCGGAGCTCGAGCCGATCGCGGTCGCGTCCGCGCACCGCGGGCGCGGCGTCGGACGCGCGCTCGCCGAGCGCGTCGTTCGCGAGGCGCGCGAGGGCGGAGCGACACGCATCTTCGTGCGCCCCGTCGGCCGCAACCGCGACGCGTTCGCCTTCTTTCACGCCGTCGGCTTCGACGTGCTGGGGCGCGTCGAGCTGCAGATCGACTTCGAGCCGCGCGACCGGCGTCCGGGCGAGCGGATCGGCCAGCGCGACTTCCGCGTCTAGCTATTTCCGACCAAGTCTTGCGCGAGCTGGATGCGGTTGCCGTCGGGGTCGTAGACGTCGAGCAGGCGCACGTGACCGTGCAGCTCGAGCACGGTGCCGACGTTCACGCCTTTCGCCCGCAGGCGCTCCGCCTCCGCCTTCACGTCCTCCACGTCGACGTGGCCGACGCCGCCGTCCTCGGGCTCGCCCTCCGCGACCGCGATCACCATCTCGCCGCGCTTGAGTCGCGCCCAGCGCTCCTGCCAGTCGACGTACGTCTCCTCGAAGCCGAGTAGCTCGCGGTAGAACGCACGGCCCGCGTCGAAGTCGCGGACGCGGTACCACACGGTCATAGCGCCAGTGCTGGTGTCTCGACGAGCTGCTTCAGCGTGCGGAGGAAATCGGCGCCGACGGCACCGTCGATCGCGCGGTGGTCGCATGTCAAGGTCATCGTCATCGTCGGAACCGCGACGAAGCCGCCGTCCCGCACGACGACGCGTTCCTCGCTTGCGCCCACTGCGAGGATCGCGACCTGCGGCGGGTTGAGCACGGCGACGAACTGCTCGATGCCGAACATGCCGAGATTCGAGATCGTGAACGTGCCGCCCTCGAGGTCGTCCTGCTTCAGCTTGTTGTCGCGCGTGCGCTGCACGAGGTCGGCGCGCGCCCGTGCGATCTCGGCGATGCTGAGGCGCTCGGCGGCGCGGATCACGGGGACGATGAGCCCCTGCGGCGCCGCGACGGCGATGCCGACGTTCGCGTTCGGGTGGACGTGGATCTCGTCGTCGACGAAGTGCGCGTTGACGTCGCGGTGGCGCATGAGCGCGGTGGCGGTCACGCGCGTGAGCACGTCCGTCACGGTCGGGCGCTCGTTCGGATGCAGCTCGCGCAGGCGCTCGACGAGCGCGAGCGCCTGGGTCATGTCGGCGGAGACGACGAGCTGGAAGACGGGCGCCTCCCACGCCTGCGTGAGCCGGCGCGCGATCGTCTTGCGCACCTTCGAGAGCTGTCTGATTTCCACCTGTCCCGGGACCTGGTCCCGAGGCATGGCCGTAGCAGGCGCTGTCACGGCCCGCTCGACGTCCTCCGCCACGATCCGCCCGTCCGGGCCGGTGCCCTGGATCTGCGCGAGATCGACGCCGCGCTCGCGCGCGATCCGGCGCGCCAGCGGCGACGCCTTGATCCGGCCGCCGTCTCTCGAAGAGACAGGTCCCGGGACCTGGTCCCGAGACTTGGCCGGTTCGGCGCGCTGCTCGGACTTCGCGACCTGCTGTTGGGCGCCGTTCTCGGAGACCTTGACCTCCTCGCCCTGCTCGCCGATCACGGCGATCGTCTTGCCGACCTCGACCTCGCCCTCGGCGACGGCGATCTTCAGCAGAACGCCGGACGCGTCCGCCTCGACCTCCTGCGTGACCTTGTCCGTGTCCAGCTCGTAGAGCGGCTCGCCCTTCTCGACTGCCTCGCCCTCGGACTTGAGCCACTTGACGATCGTCCCGGACTCCATGCCCTGCCCGAGCCGAGGGAGCTTGATCTCAGTTGCCATTCCGACCGACGGTGCGCATGACTGCCGCGAGCACGTCGTCCGCGTGCGGCACGCACCACTCCTCCATCACCGGCGCGAACGGCAGCGGCGTGAACTTCGCGCCGACGCGCTCGATCGGCGCGTCCAGCCAGTCGAAGGCGCCGTACTGGATCACGGCCGCGATCTCCGCGCCGAAGCCCATCCGCGTCACCGCCTCGTGCGCGACGACGCACCGGTTCGTCTTCTTCACCGACTCGACGAGTGCGCCCTCGTCCAAGGGCTGCAGCGTCCGCGGATCGACCACTTCCACCGAGACGCCCTGTTCCTCGGCCTGCTTCGCAGCGCCGAGCGCCTCGTGCACGAGCCGTCCCGTCGCGATCACCGTCACGTCCTCGCCCTCGCGGTGCACGCGCGCCTTGCCGAGCGGAATCGGCTCGAGCTCGTCCGGCACCTCCTCCTTGATCCCGTAGAGCGTGCGGTGCTCGAAGAACACGACGGGGTTGTCGTCGTAGATCGACGACCAGAGCAGCCCGCGCACGTCCGCCGGCGTCGACGGAAAGACGACCTTCAGCCCCGGGATGTGGACGAACCACGCCTCGAGCTGCTGCGCGTGCTGAGCGCCCGGGCTCCAGCCTGCGCCGCCCTGAGTGCGCACCGTCAGCGGAACCTTCAGCTGCCCGCCGGACATGTAGCGGTGCTTCGCAGCCTGGTTGATGATCTGCTCGGTCGCGAGCGTCAAGAAGTCCTCGTACATGACCTCGACGACGGGGCGCATCCCCTGCATCGCCGCGCCGACGCCGGCGCCGACGAGCGCCATCTCGGAGATCGGCGTGTTGCGCACGCGCTCCGGCCCGAACTCCGCGAGCATCCCCTGCGTGACGCCCATCGAGCCGCCCATCTCCGCGATGTCCTCGCCCATGATGAAGACGCCGTCGTCCTCGCGCATCGCCCGCACGAGCGCGTCGCGCACCGCCTCGCGGTAGGAAAGCTCAGGCATAGACGTTCTTCAGCGCGTCGTCGGGAGCGGGATCGGTTCCGTTCTTCGCGAACTCGACCGACTCCTCGACGAGCTTCGTGACCTCCGCGTCGAGCCGCTCCCACTCCTCGCTGGAGAGCTCGAGCTTGTCTCGCAGCTTGTCGAGCGGATCCTGCGTCTCGCGCGTCTCGCGGAGCTCGTCCTTGTCGCGGTAGACCTGCGGATCGCCGACGTAGTGGCCCGTCAACCGGTACGTGTTCGCGAGCAGGAAGACCGGCCCTTCGCCCGACCGTGCGTGCTCGAGCGCCTCGCGTGCCGCGCCCCAGACCTCTTCGACGTCCTGCCCGTCGACGGTGATCGAATGCATGCCGTACGCCTCCGCGCGCAGCGCGAGGTCCTCGATCGGCAGGTGCTGCGACGCCGGCGTCGACTCGGCCCAGTGGTTGTTCTCGCACACGAAGACGGCCGGGACGCGCCACAGCTGGGCGAGGTTGAGCGCCTCGTGGAACGTTCCGATGTTCGTCGCCCCGTCGCCGAAGAACGCGAGGGCGACGCGCGGCTCGCCGCGCAGCTGGAACGCGAGCGCCGCGCCCGTGATCGCGGGCAGGCCGCCGCCGACGACGGCATTGGCGCCGAGGTTCCCGCGCTCGATGTCGTACAGATGCATCGAGCCGCCGTACCCGCGCGAACAGCCCTCGACCTTGCCGTAGAGCTCGGCCATCAACGCGTTCGGGCTCGTCCCGCGCGCGAGCGTGTGGCCGTGAGCCCGGTGCGTCGAGGCGAAGACGTCGCCGTCCTCCATGGCGCGGCAAACGCCGACGCAGACCGCCTCCTGGCCGATCGCGACGTGCAGGAAGCCGGGGAGCTCGCCCGCTCGAAACCGCTCCTCGACCTTCTCCTCGAAGCGCCGGATGAGCAGCATGTCGCGCAGGAATTCGGTCAGCTGGTCCTGCGAGAGCTCGGCTTTGTCCACGGCCTTGGCCACGGCTTGATCTTACGTATCCTCCTCGGCAATGAGGCTCGTGTGGCAGTGGATACAGCTCGAGCGCGAGCTGCCGCCGAACTGGTCGGATGTCCGCCTCGTCCTGAAGGTGCGCGAGCGCGACGCCGATCGTACCGCGGCGCTGCTCGGCGGCGCGAACCCGCTGCGGCGCGGCGACTCGCTGCGCCTCTTCGTGTCTCGCAGGCGTGGCTTTGGGCCGGAGGCGCTCCGGCGCGCCCTGCTTCGCCTCGACCGGCAGGGGATCGGCGGGACGGTCGAGCTGGCCGGCGTGACCGAGACAGAGGACGCGCCGAAGGCGACACCGACGACCCTCGCCGCACAGTGGGACGCGGCGCTCGCGACGCTGCCTCCGGACTGGTCAGACATGCTCGCAGAGCTCGTCCTGCGTTCGAGCGACCACCTGGAGCGTGCCGCGCTCCTGATCGCGCCGATGAACCCGACGCGCCCGGGCCAGGGCCTCGCTCTCCAGTTCCGGGTCGCGCGCCGTTTCGGCTACGGCGTGTCGGCGCCGATGGCGCGCCGCTGCCTCGAGCGGCTCGACGAGGAGGGCATCCGCGGCGAGGTCAGAGTGCTGCGCGTCCTCTCCGACACCGACGCCGTCGGCACGCAGGGCCCCGTGTGGCGCGTCGGCGGCAGGGCTGTCTGATGGCCGACCCCGTCAGCTGGATGCTGATCGAGGAGGGCTGGACCGTCGTGGATGCCGCGGACAAGGACGTCGGCCGCGTCGACGAGGTGCTGGGCGACGAGGGCGCGGACATCTTCAACGGGCTGCAGATCCTCACGGGCGCGATCGGCAAGAAGACCTACGTGCCTGCCGAGGACGTCGGCGAGATCGTCGAAGGGCGCATCCAGCTCCGCCGAACGAAGGACGAGCTCTAAGGAGTCGAGACCGCAAGCGTCACGGTCGCCTTCGTGGTCTTCGTCACGGTGCCGGGAAGCGTCACGCGAACCTTGTACGACCGCTCGCCGCAGACCGTCGTCGAGAGCAACGCCCCTGAAGCTTTCCTGAAGCTGCTGGTCTTGACGATGCTCCCGCCCGAGAGGAGCGAAACGCTGACCTTCGCCCCGCCTGACTGCCGAGACACGATCGACAGCGTCCCGTCGTAGGGCGTCCTCACCGTGTACGTCCTCGTGCGTACCTTCGTGCTGAGCTTCGCGGTCAGGTTGCGCGAGGTGTTCACCTTCCACGGCGAGAGCACGTCCTGCTCGAGCAAGCTCAGCGCTGTCGGGTCGGGATAGAGCGACGTCGTGACGATGTCCCACGACTCCTGCGGCAGTCCGAGCTTCTGCTCGTTGAGGAGGCGGTACGTCTCGGCGAAGGCCTCGCCGGGATTGAGCATGTAGTGCCGCGCGTCCTCGGCACCCGGGTAGAGGTCGCCGTCGAACGTTCGCGAGCAGACGTTCTCGTACGACGCCCAGCGTTTCGTCCCGTAGTCGACGCTGACGAACGGAGGATTCGTCCCGCTCGCGGCGATGTGGTGACCGAACTCGTGCGCGAGCACGCCCTTGGCCGACGTGTCCGGCGCGGGGTCGTCGGCGGGCGCGTAGATCGTCGCGGTGGGCGGGTAGTAACAAGCGAGCGCCTGTCCTCCACACTGCCGCTGCACCTCGGCGGGAGTCACGAGATGGATCGCCACGGTCGAGATCTCCTTGCCGTGCACGAGGCTCGTCATGAAGTCGGCCCACTGCTTCGCGCGGACCGGATCGACGGGATACGAGTCCGAGAAGTAGATCGTCACGGTCTCCCCATCGGTGGCAACGGTCGGCCCTCCCCACTCGGCGATCGCCTGCAGCGAGCGCGCTGCGCTCTTCGCGAGAACGGTGTCTCGGAACGCGGGCGCGGCGGAGGCCGTCGAGGCAAACCCCAGGCACGCGAGGAGAGCCGCCAGCAGTGGGAGTCGCCTCACGCGGGACAGCATGCCGGGCGGATCTAAGAAAGCGCTGAGAGTCGCTGAAACGTTTTCTTCCCGCCGAAGCGGCAACGACTGTTCCGATGGAGTCCGAACGGAGCCCGCTCGCCGTGCTCGCGGTCGCGCTCGCGGCCGGCGTCGCTCTGGCGAAATGGATCGATTGGAGGGGCCACGCTCACCCGCGCCGCTGAGCGCGTCGCGGAGCACGCCAGGCGCTTCGTTCAGCTCGAGCTGGAGCTGGCCGCTCTGGAGCTCAAGCGCAAGGTTGCCGCGCTCGGCCTCGGCATCGCGATGGTGGTCGCGGGAGCGGTGTTCGGGCTCTTCGCGCTCGGTTTCGCGCTGGCGGCCGCTGCGGCGGGGTTCGCCACGTTCCTGCCGACCTGGCTGGCGCTGCTGCTCGTCGCCGCCGGTCTCCTCTTGCTTGCGGTCGCACTCGCCGCGGCGGGGATCGCCCGGGCCAGAAAGGCGACGCCGCCCGTCCCGGAGCTCGCGCTGCTCGAGGCCAGGCTGACCACGGAGGCACTGAAGAATGGCTCGGGTTGAAGAGCGCACGACCGAGCAGCTCCGCCGCGAGATCGACCTGGAGCGGGAGCAGCTCGCGACGGCGGTGGACTCCCTCAGGGAGGAGATCGGGATCACGGCGAAGCTCCGCTCGCGGCTGCCGCTCGCAGCGGCGGGAGCTCTCGGCGCCGGGTTCGTGCTCGCGGGCGGGATCGGAGCGACGATGAGGTTGCTCTTCCGCCGCGGCCGCGAGCGTTGACGCTTCGCGCCTGGTTCGACGTCTTCAAGCAGGCGGGGCAGCGGTTCCTCGCCGACGACTGCATGGGTCTCGCCCAGCAGATCGCGTACAGCTCCCTGCTGGCGTTCTTCCCCGCGGTGGCGTTCGTGCTCGGCCTCCTCGGCATCGTGCACCTCTACGACCAGGTGCAGAGCCTGGTGGCCGAGGTGGCGCCGCACGGCGTGATCAAGTTCATCGAGGGCCTGCAAGAGGACTCGAGCGGCGGCGCGTCCGTCGCCGCGTTCCTTGTTGGCCTCGTCGGCGCGGTCTGGGCGGCGAGCGGCGCGGCGGGCTCGGTGATCAAGGCGGTGAACCGCGCGTACAACTGCACCGAGACGCGGCCGTTCTGGCGGCTGCGGCTGATCGCCGTCCTGCTCGTCGTGCTCACCGCGCTGACGACGGCCGCGACGCTCGTCCTGATCGTCTTCGGCGCGCCGCTCGGCTCGGCCATCGCGCGCAAGGCAGATCTCGGCACGGTGTGGGACGTCTCGTGGGCGATTCTCCGCTGGCCGGTCACGCTGAGCGCGCTGCTGACGTTCTTCGCGCTCGTCTACTTCCTCGCGCCGAACGCGGAGTCGCGCTCGTGGAAGTGGATCACCCCGGGCGCGGTCGTCGGCTCGCTCCTCTGGCTGGCGCTGTCGGCGCTGTTCGCGCTCTACGCGACGTTCAGCGGCTCGTACTCGAAGACATACGGCACGCTCGCGGCGGGAGTCATCCTGCTGCTCTGGCTCAACTACACCGCGTGGGCGATCCTGTACGGCGCAGAGCTCAACGCCGAGGTGAGGCGCCGCGTTGACTGAAATCGTCCCCTACGGACAGGTCCGTTTTGGACTTCTAGTAATCGGCGCAACGGGCTTGTAGGTTGGCCGCACGGAGCGGCCTGAGGCGTCGAGCCCCTTCCGACAACGTTTCGCCGAATCGAGGGAGGGACTTCCATGGGCGCGCCGCGTCGCTGGTTCAGCTGTGTCAATTCCGGCAAGCGTTTCGGGCTCAGCGCGTCCGCGCTCGCCCTGACCGCGCTCGTCGCCGGCGGCCTGGTCGTCGCGGCCCGCGGCGCGCCTGTGCCGGGCGGACTGTCGCAGACCACGACGACGACGTCGTCCGCCTCCGGCGCCGCGCCACAGGGCCAGCAGCTGCTGAACGATCCATCCGTTTCGACGATCGCGCCGATCTGCGGCGACCAGGACGGATCCGAGACGCCGCTCGTCTACAACTGCTCGCAGTTCTCACGGTCCGTGGACCGCCGCTACTACCAGGTGCCGGGCAGCGGATCGGTGACCGTGCACTTCGACTACGTCTACCGCGAAGCGGCCTGCAACAACGAGCTGGCGGTGTTCCGGGTCGACGACACGAGCGGCTCGATCAACGGCGTGCTGCCGGGCAATTCCTCCTGGCCGACGCAGGTCGCCTCACGGAATCCCCAGGTCGCCTTCGGCTTCGGCACGAGCGCAGGGAGCCAGGACGTGAACTTGACGTTCCAGGGCGGCGACATCCTCGCGCTGCGCTTTCACGCCTGTGGCAGCTACAGCTTCTACTCGTTCGAGCAGGCGAACCAGGACGGGTACGACCACCTGCTCGCCTTCCAGCACGCGGCCGGACAGCCGTGGCAGTTCGCCTGGGAGGACGGCGGCGTGGGCGGCTTCGGCGGCGGCGACCAGGACTTCAACGACATGATGGTCAACGTCTCGGCGCCCATCGGCTCGAGCGGGCCGCCGCCCGAGCAGACGTTTGGGCCCAACGTGTGCCGCAGCGGCCACGGGATCCACGGGCGCAGCGGCACCAGGTGCCTCAGCGATCCCGTCAACAGCCTGACAGGCGCGTTCGTCGACGCCGAGAGCGACGTCTCGCTGGCCGAGAGCGGCCTGCCGTTCGAGTTCACGCGCAGCTACACGTCGGCCGACACGACCGTCGGCCGCCTCGGCCCGGGCTGGACGGACGGCTTCTCCGCGTCGCTGACGGTGCAGGGAAACGGCAACGTCGTCCTCCACGGGGAGGACGGCCAGCAGCTCGTGTACACGAGGCAGGCGGACGGTTCCTTCGTGGGCGCGGCCGGGGCCGGCTCGACGCTGTCGGCCGTAACGGGGGGCTACCAACTCGTCACGCAGGATCAGGTCACGTACCAGTTCGGCGGCGCAGGCGCGCTGCAGAGCATGCGCGACCGCAACGGCCAGGGGCTCTCGTTCACCTACGACGGATCCGCGCGCCTGAGCGCGGTCACCGACTCCGCCGGCCGGGCGATGACGCTCGCCTACAACGCGAGCAACCTCGTCAGCTCCGTGTCGGCCCCCGGCGGGCAGGTCGTCACCTACGCCTACACCGGCGGCCGGCTCACCTCGGTCGTGGACGTGCGAGGCAAGACGTGGACCTACTCGTACGACGCCGCCGGCAGGCTCGCGACGATCGTCGATACGACTCGTCGGGTCGAGTGACACAGCAGACGGACGGCGCCGGAAAGACAACGACGTTCGCCTGGGACGCGGGCACGCAGACGGCAACCGTTACGGACCCGAACGGCAAGGCCTGGAAGGACGTCTACTCGGGGAGTCTCCTCGCGAAGCGGATCGATCCGCTGAACAACGCCACGCAGTTCGGGATCGACTCGGCCGACCTCAACGCGACCAGCGTGGCCGCCCCCGACGGCGCGAAGACCACGATGACGTACGACAGCCGCGGAAACATGCTGAGCACCACCGCGCCCGCGTCGCTCGGAAGCGCGCAGAAGACCTTCGCCTACAACGCGCGAAACGACCCGACGTCGATCACCGACGCCCGCGGCAAGGTGACGACCTATTCCTACGACGGCGCCGGCAACAGGACGAGCATCACGCAGGAAGGCGTCACGATGGCGACGTCCACGTACGACGCGGCCGGCCGCGTGCTGACGTCGAAGGACGGCAACGGCAACACGACCACGTATGCGTACGACGCGTTCGGAAACACGGTTTCCGTGACGGACGCGCTCGGCAACAAGACGACCTACTCGTACGACGCGGCGGGCAGGATGCTGACGCGCACAGAGCCGAGAGGAAACGTGCAGGGCGCCAATCCCGCCGACTTCACGTGGACGTACACCTACAACACAGCCGGTCAGGTGCTCACAGAGACCGATCCACTCGGCAACACGACGCAGCACACGTACGACGACGCCGGCAACGAGGCGACCGTCACCGACGCGCGAGGAAAGGTCACGACCTACGGGTACGACAATGCGAATCGCCTCCTCTCGGTCACGGCCCCGGACGGCGGGGTCACCCGCTACGCGTATGACGCGGCCGGCAACAAGGCAAGCGAAACCGACCCGCTGAAC
>WNGE01007306.1_pt1 | contig 22062 bp, 15 predicted proteins | sample 5400651 | NCBI WGS metagenome assembly WNGE01 (sample SAMN13153370, study PRJNA577476) | soil metagenome | isolation source: 60 cm soil or saprolite under grassland replicate 2 | place: USA:California | collected 2016-06-15 | reverse complement strand
CAGACGCAAGAACGCGAACGGGCGATGGGCGTGCCGTCATCGCCCCCACCCGCCCTCGCTGCCTCCAGCTCGATCTCCAGCAGACAGACAAAGACGACGCGGCGCCGAGCGAGGCCGATCGCGGCTCACGGCACGGACGCCCGCCGGGTGGCCCTGGCGCGTCGCCGCGCCGGGCCCCCAGAGTGAAGTCGACCGCCGGCGTGCCACTCGTCGCCGCACGCAGAGCCGATCACGGTGCCCTCCATGCTCGCGTTCGCGTGCGCGTTCTAATCGGACCATGGACGTGCAGCGTCCGGGCTGGCGCACCCGGAGCGGTGGTGACGCTCCAGGAGGAGGGCCTGGCGGAACGCCGATGGGCACGTTCGTCACGCGGAAGCAGGACAGGAACTCGCCCAGGCAGGAGGCTGAAGCCATGGCCGGCGCGCCGATTCATATCGACTGCAAGTACTGCGGTCTGCGGCCGAAGGTTCCTGACCGGGACGGTGCCGACGCTACGGTTTGCGACGACTGCTATCCGCGCCACCGGGGCCAGCGGCTGAGGCCGGCTGTGGCCGCACCTGCCCGGCACGGCAACTCGCTCGTGACCCGGACTTCGCCAGCGGCATGGTGGCCACACGCCGTAACCGGATACCAGCACCCTTGATGGCACCAAACGTCCCGCGCAACGCTGATGTCCTCTAGGAGCTGATGTCCTCTAGGAAGGGAGACAGCGATGCGCAAGACGCTCGCCGCGCTGATCGGCGCGGCCGCCACCGTCACGATGATCGCCGGAGCCGGGGTGGCCGCGGCCAGCCCCGCCCACCCGGCCAGCCCCGCCCATCCGGTCACCATCACCCACCCGGCCAGCGCCCACCGTGCCGTTACCGGGACGGAGCATTTCCAGGCCGTGTCCACCTCGCTGACGTCCAGCAGGAGCAAGGTGGTCGCCTACGGCGTGTTCAACGCCAGCGGCGTCGACATCGCCACCAGCAACACCAGGGACACCTTCAAGTTCCCCGGCGGCAAGTTCCGCGTCACGCACCATGCCACCCACAGCCGCCAGCACTTCAGCACCACGACCTGCGCGGGCACGTTCCGCGAGCGCGGCACCTACAAGCTCAGCCACGGCACCGGCAAGTACGCCGGCATCAGCGGCCACGGCCGCTACCGGCTCCGCGGCCTGATCGTCGCCCGGCACACCGCCCACGGGTGCTCCCGCCGGCCGATCGCGATCCAGGTGATCATCCGCGCACACGGCCCGGTGACCCTGCCCTAGCCGCACCCGCCGAGCTGGCTGGCCCGCCTCTCGGCGGGCCAGCCAGCAGCGCATACGCCCGGGAACTGCCCGGGCAGCGGAATTGCCCGCGCTTGTCCAGGCCACGTCGCCTTCACTGCCCATCAGGCCTGGCAGAAAGAGCCCAGCCAGCCGGAGCGAGCGGGGCGCTCCGTTGACTGCTGATCAGCGCGGCGCGTCGCCGGCCTGGCGGATCTCGCGCGTCACCGGGCCGCGGAGCAGGTCCAGCCGGTGCAGCATGGCGTCGATCGCACCGACGGCCATGCCGCCCGCACCGCGTGCGGCGGCGTTGCGGTGGCGCTGGCGCGGTCAGCCCACTGCGCGAGCGCCGCGCCGGGCACGCCGAGTTGCTCGTGCCGGCGGCCTCGGTACCGGCCGCGTGGCGGGCGCCAGCCGAGATCGCCGCCGGCGGGCCACCAAAGGACGCTTGGCCCCTCGTTGGCCTGCCCTCTGGCACTCAGCGCGTACCTTGGCATGGTCAGCGCCGGCCGCGCGGCCCGGCTGCCGCCCGCCGGGCACCCGGAACCTGGGTCGCTGCAGCTCACGGGCGCGGAGTCTTTGTGCTCCCGCCTGCCGCTGTCTGCTATTCCGCGTGCAGGATGAGCGCCGGCCGGATCCGGGCGGCTGCCCATCCGGGACCGGCGGCCAGCAGGCTGGCGAGAAGCAGTGTCACCGGGATGACGAGCAGCACGATCGGCAGGGGGACATCAGCGGTTCCATGCGCTGTATGACAAGGTCCGCCGCAGGGACGTGCTGCGGCGCGCGTGGGTGATGGTGCGCGCGAACGCCCTGGTGCTGTTCACAGCGATCGCATTACGTAACGCATCGATACGCCTACGTACACAACCCGGCCTGCCGCGGTACGGATTGATCCTCATTCGGTCACAATCGTGCTACGACCCGTGGGAGGGTATGGCAATCTCGCCCCGAGGGGCAGAATGTCCGCATAGAGGACGGCGCGCCCGATCTCGGGTCTCTCCCCGCCCGCTGATGGACGCGCCGGCGCCGGTAGCCTGCCGCTCGCTAGCCACGCAGCGCCGCCAGCAGCTTGGAGACGTAAGGATGGCCGCACCGCTCGATATCTCGCCAGTCGAGGCACAGGCGCCGCCCGAAGCTGTGCTTGCGGGTGCCGGCCCGATCGAAGGGCTTTCGCTCGGCCGGATCGCGTGGCGACGGTTGCGGCGCGACAAGATTGCGATGGCCGGCGGCATAATCGTCGTATTCCTGATCCTGGTCGCGATCATCGGGCCGCACATCGTGCAGAACCCCAATGCCTACAACCAGAACCTCATCGACCCGACCTTCAGCAGGCCGATCGGCTCATTCGGCGGGATAAGCACGGCCCATCCCCTGGGCGTGGAGCCGGTCAACGGCCGTGACGTGCTCAGCAGGATCGTCAACGGTGCCCAGTACTCCCTGCTGATAGCGTTCCTGGCCACCTTCCTCGCGGTAGTCATCGGAGTCTTCTTTGGGATAATCGCCGGTTACTTCGGCGGCTGGCCCGACGCGTTCATCGCGCGCTCCATGGATGTGTTCCTCGCCTTTCCGCTGCTGGTCTTCGCGATTGCGCTTGCCGGCGTCATACCGTCGACGGCATTCGGTCTTTCCGGTAACACGCTGCGTATCGCCTTGCTAATCTTTATTATTGGATTCTTTAACTGGCCGTATATGGGCAGAATCATACGCGGCCAGACACTTTCGCTCCGAGAACGTGAATTCGTGGATGCCGCCCGAAGCCTCGGAGCGCGCCCCGGGTACATCCTTTTCCGTGAGCTTCTGCCCAACCTGGTGGCGCCGATCATCGTGTACTCGACGCTGCTGATGCCGACGAACATCCTGTTCGAGGCCGCGCTGTCCTACCTGGGTGTCGGCCTGTATGCGCCCACCCCGACCTGGGGTGGGATGCTCTCCGACGCGGTCCAAAATCAATACTTCCAGATAGACCCTGAGTTCATGATCGTGCCCGGTCTTGCCATCTTCATTACCGTGATGGCATTCAATCTCTTCGGTGACGGGCTGCGGGACGCGCTGGATCCGCGGACCCGGTGAGCCCGCCGACGCCGAGCCTCATCCATCCACATCCAGAGCAGGAGGCATTGTACTAAATGAAGCGAAGAAGGATATTTCCGTTCGCTGCGGCCGGGGTGGCGGTAGCGCTCGGGCTTGCGGCCTGCGGCGGCAGCAGCAGCAACAAGCAGGCACCTCAGCAGAAATCGTCGGCATACAACGCCGCGATCAACGGGGTTGTCAATCCCTCCAGCCATAAGGGTGGGACACTCACCTTCGACCTCAGCAGCGTTCCCGACTCGACAGACATGGGAAACACGTACTACGCGTTTATGTGGAACACGGTCCGCCTCTACAGCCGGGCCCTCGTGACATACAAGTCCGTGCCCGGCGCCGCTGGCAACACGATCGTGCCGGACCTCGCCACCAGCCTGGGCCAGGTCAGCAGCGACGGTTTGACCTGGACCTACCACCTCAAGCCGAACATCAAGTTCGAGGATGGCACCACCGTCACCAGCAAGGACGTCAAGTATGCGGTCGAGCGCACCTACGCCAAGGATGTGCTGCCCAACGGGCCAAGCTACTTCAAGCTGCTGCTGAAGGACCCCAGCTATCCCGGCCCGTACAAGGACAAGACGCCGGGCAAGATGGGCCTGACGTCGATCACCACACCCGACGCGAGCACGATCGTCTTCCACCTCGCCAAGCCGTTCTCTGAGTTCGCCTACGTGGTCGCGCTCCCGCAGACGGCGCCGGTGCCGCCGGCCAAGGACAAGGGCGCGAACTACCAGCTGCACCCGGTCTCGACCGGCCCGTACATGTTCCAGAGCTACCAGCCGGACAAGCAGTTCGTGCTGGTGAAGAACCCGAACTGGAACCCGGCTACCGACCCTAACCGCAAGCAGCTTGTGAACAAGTTCGTGTTCAACCTGAACGTCAACGCCGACACCATCGACCAGAACCTGTTCCACAACTTCGCCCAGGTCGACATGGCCGGGACCGGCGTGCAGGCGGCCGGGCGCGCACGGGTCCTGTCAAACCCGGCGCTCAAGGCCAACGCCGACGACGCGCTCAGCGGCTTCCTGTGGTTCACCTACATCAACACCAAGGTGAAGCCGCTTGACAACGTGCACTGCCGGCGGGCGGTGGAGTACGCGGCCGACAAGACCGCCTACCAGACCGCCTACGGCGGGCCGGTCGCCGGCGGAGACATCGCGAGCACCGTGATGCCGCCCACCGTCACCGGCTACCAGAAGTTCGACCTGTACGAGGCGACCACGAAGCCGCACGGCGATGTGGCCAAGGCCAAGCAGGAACTGTCAGCCTGCGGGCACGCGAGCGGGTTCAGCACCACCATGGCCTACCGTTCGGACCGGCCGAAGGAGAAGGCCACGGCAACGGCCGAGCAGCAGGCCCTGTCCAGGGTGGGCATCAAGCTCACGTTGCAGGGGTACCCGTCGGGCAAGTACTTCACCGACTTCGCCGGGGTGCCGAACTTCGTGCACTCGCACAACCTCGGGCTCGACGTCGGCGGCTGGGCTCCCGACTGGCCGACCGGGTACGGATTCCTGTACTACATAACGGCGGGTCCCGCCATCTCGCCCGCGGGGAACACCAACATCGAGGAACTGAACGACCCGGCGGTGAACAGCATGTTCGACAAGGCTGTGAAGACCACCGACACCACCGCGAGGAACGCGATCTGGTCGCAGATCGACCGTCGGGTGATGTCGGATGCCGTCATCCTGCCGGGCGTCTACGCCAAGTCGCTGCTGTACCGGAACCCGAACCTAACCAACGTGTCGCTGCAGCAGTACTACGCCATGTACGACTACGCCACGCTCGGCCTGAAGTAAGGCAGGCCGTGACGAAACATCGAGACAGCATCTAGCCGAGAAAGGTGAATGCTCCGGTGCCCGGGCTGCCCCCGGGCGCCGGGGCTGCGAGCGATGATCCCGTTCATTGTCCGGCGGCTGGTCATTACGGTCTTCCTGCTGCTCGTGGTCAGCATGATCACGTTCGCGATCTTCTTCCTTGTCCCGCGGCTGGCCGGGCAGAACTCCTATCAGCTCGCGGTTCAGTACGTGGGGCGCAACCCGACCCCGGCCGCGGTCCACGCGATCGAGCGGAAGCTCGGCTTCGACCAGCCGCTCGTGGTCCAGTACGGGCGGTTTGTGCGGGGTATCGTCCTCGGCGCGCACTACGACGCCGGCCCGGACAAGACCTACTGCCCACCGCCGTGTTTCGGGTACTCGTTCAGGAATCAGCAGCCGGTATGGCCGATGATGCTGAGCGACCTGCCGGTCACCGCCTCACTCGCGTTCGGCGCGGCCGTGCTCTGGCTGGTGTTCGGCACCGCGATCGGCGTGCTCTCGGCGCTCAGGCGCGGCACGGTTTTCGACCGCGCCGCCATGGGCATCGCGCTGGCCGGCGTATCCCTGCCGATTTTCTTCACCGGGCTGGTCGCACTTGAGCTATTCAGCTTTAAGTGGCCGATATTTCCGAACGTCCAGTATGCGGGGCTGACTCAGAACCCGCTGCTCTGGGCACGCAACCTGATCCTGCCCTGGACGACGCTGGCATTTCTCTACGCGGCCCTGTACGCCCGGCTGACCAGGGCCGGAATGCTCGAGACAATGGGCGAGGACTACATCCGCACCGCACGTGCAAAGGGACTGGCCGAGCGGAAGGTCATCGTCAAGCACGGGCTCCGCGCCGCCCTCACACCAATCGTCACGATCTTCGGCATGGACCTCGGACTGCTCCTTGGCGGAGCCGTGCTCACCGAGTTCACGTTCTCCATGCACGGCCTCGGCCTGTTCACGGTCCTCGCGATCCAGAACAACGATCTCCCCGAGATCCTGGGTGTGGTAATGCTCGCCGCGTTCTTCGTGGTAATCGCCAACCTGATCGTGGATATCCTGTACGCCGTGGTCGATCCGCGGGTGAGGTACTGATGGCGCGTGCAAAGCGGGACGGAGCCGGGGGAGCCGCACTCGCCCGCGACCCGTCCCCGGTCGTGAACTCGGCACCGCCGGACGGGCTTCTCGACGTCAGAGACCTGCGCGTCCACTTCCCGACCGACGACGGGCTCGTGAAGGCGGTGGACGGCGTTTCGTTCCGCCTGGACCGCGGCCGGACCCTCGGCATAGTGGGCGAATCGGGCTCGGGCAAGAGCGTCACGAGCCTGGCGATCCTCGGCCTGCACCACGGCACCAGCGCGTGGATCACCGGCGAGATCTGGCTCGACGGCAGGGAGCTTGTGTCCGCCGATCCGGCAAGGGTGCGTCAGCTCCGTGGCAACAAGATGGCGATGATCTTCCAGGACCCGCTGTCGTCCCTGCACCCGTACTACTCGGTGGGCAACCAGATCATCGAGGCGTACCGGATACACAATGACGTCAGCAGGCAGGCGGCCCGCGCGCATGCCGTGGAGCTGCTGGACAGGGTCGGGATCCCGCAGGCGGCGACGCGCGTCGACGACTACCCGCATCAGTTCTCCGGCGGGATGCGGCAGCGCGCGATGATCGCTATGGCGCTGTCGTGCGACCCGGAGCTGCTGATCGCCGACGAGCCAACGACCGCGCTGGATGTGACCGTCCAGGCGCAGATTCTCGACTTGATCTCCGATCTGCAGGCCGAGTTCGGGTCGGCCGTCATCATCATCACCCACGACCTCGGTGTGGTCGCCGAACTCGCCGACGACGTGCTTGTGATGTACGGCGGCAAGGTCGTGGAGTACGGAACCGCGGAGGATGTATTCGATAGCCCTCAGCACCCCTACACATGGGGGCTGCTTGGTTCGATGCTCCGGCTGGACCGAGAACGGGCTGAACGCCTGATACCGATCAAGGGCACGCCACCCAGCCTGATCAACGTGCCAAGCGGCTGCGCGTTCCACCCCCGATGCCCTTACGCGGAGCTGAATGGCGGCAGAAGCACCGACGAGGTCCCCGAGCTTCGTGCGGCAGCGCCGGGCCATCTCGTCGCATGCCACCTGTCGCTCAGCGAACGCCGCAGGATCTGGACGGCGGAGATAAAACCTTCGCTCGACGGCAGCGGCCAGGCTCGCGAGGCTAAGGAGGCGCCGTGACCGCTCCGCCCAGCCAGGGCTCAACAGTCCCGGCGGAGCCGACAGCTCTGGCTGGCTCGGCGGGCACGCTGCTCACGGTCACCGGGCTGCGGAAGTACTTCCCGATCTCGCGCGGCATCATCTTCCGCCATCAGACCGGGGCGGTGCAGGCGGTGGACGGCCTGGACTTCAGCGTCACCCAGGGCGAGACGCTCGGGCTTGTGGGGGAGTCGGGCTGCGGCAAGACCACCACCGGCCGCCTGCTCACCCGGCTGCTCGAGCCCACCGGCGGGCGGATCGTTTTCGACGGCCACGATATCACGCACCTGCGGGCCGGCAAGATGCGCCCGCTGAGGCGCGACATTCAGATGATCTTCCAGGATCCTTACTCGTCGCTGAACCCGCGGCACACTGTCGGTGCGATCGTCGGCGCGCCCTTCCGCCTCCAGCGGGTCAGGCCCGAGCAGGGGGTCAAACGATCCGTGCAGGACCTGCTCGAGCTCGTCGGCCTGAACCCGGAGCACTACAACCGCTACCCGTACGAGTTCTCCGGTGGCCAGCGGCAGCGCATCGGCATCGCGCGCACGCTGGCGCTGCGGCCGAAACTGATCGTGGCGGACGAGCCGGTGTCCGCGCTGGACGTCTCGATCCAGGCGCAGGTGGTCAACCTGCTCGAGGATCTGCAGGACGAGCTCGGCCTCACCTATGTCGTGATAGCCCACGACCTCTCCGTGGTGCGCCATATCGCCGACCGCGTGGCGGTCATGTATCTGGGGAAGATCGTCGAGCTCGCCAGCGGCGCGCAACTGTACGGCGCCCCGCGGCATCCCTACACGGTGGCGCTGCTATCGGCGGTGCCCTCATCCAACCCTGGCAGCCGTGGCCGGGGAAAGCGCATCCGGCTCATCGGCGACGTGCCGAGCCCGGTCACCCCACCGCCTGCGTGCCGGTTCCACACCCGGTGCTGGAAGGCGCAGGAGATCTGCCGTACCACCGAGCCGCCGCTCGCTGAGCTCGTTCCCGGCCACAGGGTGGCCTGCCACTTTCCGGAAAACACCTGACCGGTGTCCATGAAGGCTCTCACTCGCATGCGATCGAGTTGAGGAGCGCCGCCGACGCGTGCCGGGTGGCTGCCATGATCGGACGGGAGAACGCGCGCCGCGTCTACCGGCTCGGCTGACTGGGGATAGCCAAGAGCATTTGCTGCGCTGGCCATGAGGCTGTTGAGACAGCCCAGCAGGAAATAGAGTTCAGCCTGGTCCCGCGGCTACAGGCGGCGGTCCAGCGCCGCATACATCCGGCTGCGGACCCGTCGCATTTCCAGGAATAGCGTGAACGGCTCGACGCTGACCGAGATCTTCGGCGTTGGCCCGTCATCACGCCACCGTGATCGGCGGTGTCCGCGACGTCTCCCGCTTCCCCGGTCGGGATAACTTCGCGGCCTATAACGGCGCCGCACCGATCGAGGTGTCCTCTGGAAGCCAGAAGATCTACCGGCTGAGCCGGCGCGGGAACTGTGCGGTCATCCATTGGCCAACAACACCGAGATCCCGTTACCTTGGTGGGCAATTACCAGGTGTGACCTGGCTGCGCCGAGTGCTGCCGTAGCTAGGGCGGTCACTGAGCAGCTCAGCTGACCGGCCCGGGTGCTAGCCCGAACTGGGTCCCACACCAGTACCCGCCGGTCGGCCCCGCCGGTGACCACCCGCCCGTCGGGCAGCACCGCCACCGCCAGTACCTCGCTGTCGTGGTCGCCCAGCTCGGCTGGACGTGCGCGGGGATGGGCGGAATCCCACATCAGCACCCGCCGGTCGTCTTCACTGGTGACCACCCGCCCGTCGGGTACCGCCACCGCCCGCACCCTGCCGTGGTCGCGGCCCAGTTCGGCCGGGCCGGCGCCGGGATGGGCCGGATCCCACATCAGCACCCGCCCATTGCCCCCGCCGGTGACCACCCGCCCATCGGGCAGCACCGCCACCGCCCGCACCCAGCCGCGGTGGCGGCCCAGTTCGGCCGGGCTGGCGCCGGGATCGGCCGGGTTCCACAGCAGCAGCCGACCGTCGTCCCCGCCGGTCAGCACCCGCCCGTCGGGCAGCATCGCCACCGCGAACACGAGGCCGTAATGACGGGCCAGTTTGGCCTGGCTGGCGCTGGGACGGGCCGGGTTCCACAGCAGCACCTGACCGTCAAGCCCTCCGGTGAGCACCCGCCTATCGGGCAGCACCGCCACCGCGAGCACCGAACTGTCGCTCTGGCCAAGTTCGGCCGGGCTGGCGCCGGGATCAGCCGGGTTCCACACCAGCACCCGCCGGTCGTCCCCGCCGGTGACCACCCGCCCATCCGGCTGCACCGCCACCGCCATAACAGAGTCCTGGTGGCGGCCCAGTTCGGCCGGCCGACACCGGGATCGGCCGGATCCCACACCAGTACCCGACCGTCACCCCCGCCGGTGACCACCTGCCCATCGGGCAGCACCGCCACCGCGAGCACCGAGCCGTCGTGGCGGACCAGCTCGGCCGGGCCGGCACCGGGATCAGCCGGGTTCCACGCCACCACCCGCCCGTCGTCCCCTCCAGTGAGCACCCGCCCGTCGGGCAGCACCGCCGTCGCAGCCACCCGGCTGCCGTGGCGGACCAGCTCGGCCGGGCCGGCACCAGGATCGGCCGGATCCCACATCAGCACCTCAGGCCCGCAGGTGACCACCCGCCCGTCCGGCAGCACCGCCACCGCAAGCATCGCCAGGCCGTGATGGCCCAGTTCGGCCGGCCCGGCACCGGGATCGGCCGGGTTCCACAGCAGCACCCGCCCGTCGCCTCCGCAGGTGACCACCCGCCCCTCCGGCAGCACCGCCACCGCAGCCACCCCGCTGCCGTGGCGGCCCAGCTTGGCCGGGCCTGCGCCGGGATCGGCCGGATCCCACACCAGCACCCCATCGTCGCGCCCGCAGGTGACCACCCGGCCATCGGCTAGTCCCGCCGCCGCCAGCACCGGGCCAGCGTGTCGGCCCAGCTCGCCCGAAAGGGCCCAGCTGACCCGGCGTGTCGTCCACAGTGGCACAAGACCAGGGCCGGACCGAGACTGTAGGCGGCCGCGAAGATCATCGGCCACGTGGTCTTCAGGCAGCTCACATGCCTGCATGCACAACTGCCGCAGCACATAGCCCGGCTCGTCCACTGGCCGCGGGGGACGCAGGTAATGGGCCTGTCCGCTGACGATCGCGAGCATCGCCACAACCGACTCGCTGGCCGACTTAGCGGCAGCGGCCCGGCGCAGGTCGGCCAAGACGCGATCGACGCCTACCGAATGAATTGCCGCCTCGACCCAACCTATGTCGCTGACCAGCGCGGCCAGTCGCTGCTGGTCTTGCGCCAGGGTGGACGGGTAGTTTGCCAGCAGATATCGGGGAACGCCGACGGAGGGGTCGTCAACGATGACGGGCCAGTCGGCGTCACTCCAGCTGCGCGCCCAGCGATGGATGGCATCCCGGAACCTTCGATCACCCAGGTATCGGTCCTTCCGTGCATACTCCAGCAATGACTCATGGGCGTACTGGTAACGCTGGCGCTCCGGTACCTCGGACGTGCCGACCTGTTGCAGGCTGCGTGCGGCGTCCTCGGTCAGGAACCGGTCAGCGTCGAATACGTAGTCCAGGGACAGTTCCGCCATGGGTCGGCTCGGCCCGTCCGAGGAGGACACGCCCAAGAAGCGGGAGAGCCGGATCAGGTCACCGACCGCCAGTGGCCCGGCGGCAGCGGCCAGCAGGCCGAGCATGTGAATGGCGAGGTGCTCGGGACGGCGAACCAGCCCGGCAATCTCCTGGCGGGCTAGTTCCGCCAGTTCCCGCCCGCCCTCAAACGGCTCTACCTGCACCGGCTGCGTATGAGCCAGCGGGTGCCCGGGCGAAAGGTCGGGGGGTAGTGCGGGATAAGGTCGGCTGTTCACCAGCACGTGGGCGCGGCCGCCGGCCACCGGTGGCAGCAACGCTGCGACGCTGGGCAGCCCCGGCGCACCGAGACGGCTTATCCCCGGTTCGTCCAGGCGCAGAACGGCTATGACCTGGTCACCGGCGGGTTCGCCGGGAACATCGATCCGGGGCGGGCGCTGGCGAAGATCGAGGCGCTGCCCGAGGTCGCGCAGTGGGCCCGGGTGGATGTGGCGGCATCGTCGGCCATTTTGCCGTCCGGCCGGGTGGCGCCGGCACCGGAGCTTATGGCCGTCACCGATGTGAGGGGGCGGGCGGGCTTCCGGCTGAACCGGTTCAAGGTCATCTCCGGCCGGCTGGCGGATCCGCGCGCACCCGGCGAGGCGGTGATCGACTTCCCCGCCGCCGACCGTGAGGACCTGCGGGTGGGCAGCGTCATCAAGTTCGTCATCGGCGGCCCGGACGCCAGGCCCGTCAGGCTCGCCGCCGTTCACAGGCGCCGCTGGCCGCGGCGCGTTCTTGCGCCAGCTGCGGGCCGCGGGCCTGGGCGGCGTGGACATCCCCGAAGTGCGGCAGGCCCAGACCGCCGGGATCCAGCGATCGATCCGGCTGGAGTCCCAGGCGCTGTGGGCGCTCAGTGTTCTCATCGGGCTCGCGGCGCTGGCCATCGTAGGGCAGTCGCTGGCCCGGCAAACCTACCTGGACTCGGCCGATCTGCCCGCCCGGCAGTCCCCCGGGGATGCCCAGCAAGCTGTGAGCGCTTCCCTGGACCCGGGCAAAGCTCACGTTCCTGACCCTGGGGTGACCAGTCCCCGGCCTGGACGTCGCGCGCCCGGCACTTGGAGCGGCCAGCCGACGCCTGCTGCCCGCACCGCATGGGTTGCTTGAACGCGATCATGCTGCGAAACTGGGCTTGTCGTGCTGCTCCAGACCCCGGCAGAGGACGAAACTACCGGCCGGGAGGTGGGCTCCAGTGAGCCCTGGAGACACAGACATCGTCACCAGCATTCGGTCGCCTGATCGTCCGAGCGCCATTCCCGTATCACGCGGACCGCACGACCAGGGTCTCACCCCTCTTGCTGGTCAGCCCGGCCACGGCCGCACGGCGAGCCTGCGGCGCCAGCCGGCCCGCATCGTGCAGGGCCGGGTGGAAGGCGGCTATACCGACGCGTTTGAGCTCATCTGCTGCGAGTGCGGCGATCACCCTTACCTGGATTACTCCGAGATCTCGCCCCGGCTTCAGCGGATCCGCGGGCCTTACACGATGAGGGCCGGGCCTTGCAGCGTATGAGAAGCACCTCGGGCTGACCACCTGACAGCGCGGGCCGTCCGTCTCCAAGGGGGGCGGAGGCCGGTCCTGGGGGGTGAGGACCGGGCTCCGGGGACGGACGGCCCGCGGCGCCTGCCATGCTCCGGCGGGGATCGGCCGCTGGCCGCCGACATGGGCTAGCAGGAAATACGTCAGGTGCGACTGGATGCCCAACGGCATGAACCTGACCGCTCCTTGCCGCCAGGCGACGCGGTTGATCATTATCACGCCAGCGCCCCCCGCCTGCAAGTACAGACGCCGCAACAACACGGGCCGTTGGACCCAGCGCCCGACGGTCCAGGCCTTTGGCAGGTGGACGCAGGCATGCCTCACCCGGCTCGCACTCGGGGACGAGCCGCGAGGACACGATCACCCAGAAGCTCCTCATCTGGAGCCTTCTTCGCCGCGAACACGGCCTGTGGGCACCCACCCCGAACGAGGCGGGTCGGTGTGCGCATCCGCCCACCCAGGTTTCGGCATGCGCTTGACCCGGCGAGCCCGCATAAATATGCGCTGTGGCGGGTCTGGCGAACGCGCGGTCTATGCCGCATACGGCGCGCGTCAGTTCATTCAGGATCTGACCACCGGCGGCCGGGACGTTCGCTCGCATCGTCGGCGGCCACCTGGGCCCGCGGTGACCTCCGAGTCAGGCACGCCGCGCCGAGTCGGCGGCGAGCATCGGCCGAGTCGGCGGCGAGCATCGGGCCACGTCGATCGACAGCATCACGCTGAGTGGCGGGGGACGTCAGGACGAACGCTCGCCGAGCCGATCTGGCGCCAAGCCCGGGCCGCTGGCATTGCCGCCAGTGCCCCACCGAGCAGTTATTCTGTCGCGCCCTGGCGGGTGGACACGCGTGCCCGGGGCCACTGGCCTGGACTTCGTCGTGTCGCCTGGTGAGCCGCGGGCCGGTCTCGGCGCGGATGGCCCGGGTGGCTTGCTCGCCGGCGCGAGCTGCGGCCAGGCAGCCTGGCGGACTCAGGTGAGGGTGACTGGGTCGCCGCGGTGAATGGTCCCGCCGCTGACCACTGAGGCGTAGACGCCAACGTTTACCGCATTGTGCTGGGCGGCCGTCCGCGGGATTCCTGAATCTTCGGGCAGGTCGCCTTGCGGCAGGGTGATCATCACGCCTTCGGCATCGCTGACCAGGACAGATGCCCTGACCTCACCGAGTCTGTCTGAATAGACATCCGGCGAAGATCTTGAAGCGGATCCGGGCAGCGCTGGTGATGCGGCGGTCGTCACCTGGGGATTCCTCGCGGTGCTTCTGCGGTTCAGCACGCTGATCCGCTACGGTCAATTTGTGGCACTGACGAGGATCTGCTGACGTTTGCCCAGGTCACGTTGGCCAGCCCCGTCTGCCAAGGCCCGACCTCAACTGGATTACCGCACCGGGAATCGAGGCTAATGGCTGGCCCGCGCGCGCGTCGTGCCCGGGGCCGGCGTTCCGTGCCGCCCGACTGCCCCGGAGATGGTCCGGCAACATCTTCATCAGCACGGCGGGGCCGCCGGCGGCCGGTGGCACACTCCGCTGCCCCCGCGCCCGCGCATCTACGGCGGCAGGTGCGGGCAACCGGCCGGTGCACCGGGCAGCGGATGAGGGTCCGAGGCGGATGATACCGGCCGAGTCGGACTTCCAGGCGGCGCGATGCGTCCAACCGGGTCGCCTCCGGCCCGAGGCAGTTCGCTGAGATCACGGACAAGATCTCCGCTATGGTCGCCGCGCTTGCGGCTACGGCTGTGATTGCCACGGGCCCGGCTGCGGAAGCCGATTCGCGGCGGATATGGCTGGCCGGCTGACCGATGATCTGGGTAGCGATTGTGGGCTGGCATGGCAGTAACGGTGGGCAGCCGGCCGGCGTTCTCCAGGCATGAGCGGGGATTTACCGCACCCAGGTGCGCCCGGCCTGCGTCTGCCCGTTGTCTTGGCTGGCGCCGGGCCATGGCTGCGGCAAGCCGCACGGTGCGCCTGGTGCCTTGCCGGGGCTGTGTCTTGCCGGCCGATGTGGGTGTGGGCGGCGGGAGGTGAGCCGCACTGCGGTCGCGGAGTTCGCCCGGGTCAAGGCAGCCTTCCCCGAACTGGTCCATCCGGCGGGTGCGGCCCGGCAAGGGTGTGGTTTCACCGCCCGCCGAAGGCTGCTGCGGGGTGGCTCGCAGTCGCTGTATGGCCGGATGCGCGGCGAGCTGGAGCATGTTCTGTGGCTAGCCGAAAGCAGCGACGAACGCCGCTGAGGCATTCGACCCGTGGGCTGGCCAGGCGGGGTGCCCGAAGCCGGAGCCAGAGCCTGGCCTACGTGGCGGATCGGTGAGCCGCCTGCCCGCCCGGCTGCGGCTGCTGCCAGGGCCGGGCTGCACGGCTGACCTTGGGCGGTCACCCTGCAACCGACGCCTGGATCGAGGGTGTGGCTGAAGCCGCGCCGCCTGGGGAGAGTGCGCTATGGGCGGACGGCATGAGTCGCCGAAGCCAGGCACGGACATGTTCATGGCCGTGGTCATTCTCGCGCTGCTGGCCCTCCTGACCGCGGTAGTCATCCCGGCCTGGCTCGGTGGGTGAGGCCGGCGGGGCTGCCCGGTGCGGGGCGGACGGCTAGCTGTCGCACTCTCGGCAGGTCCCATCGAGGCGCGTTCCAGCCGTTAGCGCCGCTGGCCAGCGCGTACCCCGAAACACGTGGCTGTTGAGGTAACGATCTCGGCGGCGGCGCCTATGCTTCCTGGTCCGGCTGGCCGTTCTCGCCGAGCGCCACCTGGATGGTTCGTTCGTCGGTGCCCCGTACGACATTCAGCTCGACGGCGCCGCCGCGCGCGGCCTGGAGTGCGTCGAACAGGTCATCGATGGTGGTCACCGGCCGGCCTGTGGCTGCCACGATCAGGTCGCCCGGTGCGAGACCGGCGCGGCCGGCCGGGCTGGCCTCGGTTACCTCATGGATGAGCAGGCCCTCGGCGTCGGGCAGGCCGACGGCGCGCCGCAGTCGCCTGGCCACGTGGCCAGGAGCGATGGCGATGCCCAGCTGCGGCGGCGCCGCTGATTCCCCGCGGGCGAGCGCATCCGCTCGGCCTCGTAGCGCCTCATCGGCGGGGATGGCCAGGTAGAAGCCCTCACCAAGGCGGTTTGTGTTGATCCCGAGCAGCTGCCCCGCGGCGTCCAGGACCGGGCCGCCCGAGGAGCCGGGCAACAGCGGAGCGGTGTGCTCGAGGCTGCCGGTTATCCGGCGGCCGCGCGGGCCGCGGAAAGTCCGCTCGATGCCGGAGACGAACCCGAACGTGACCCGCAGCCCACGCCCGCCCGGGTTGGCCAACGCGAACACCGGCATCCCGATCTCTGCGGACGCGCCGCTGGCCCACGGCAGCGCCGGAACCCCGCCGGTGTCGACGGCGATGACGGCAAGGTCGCCGTCGATGTCGTGCCCGGCCACGCTCCCCTCCGCGGTGCGCCCGCCGGCGAAGGTGACCGCCACCTGATCGCCGCGCACGTTGTGCGCGTTGGTCAGCACCCGTCCCTCCCCGAGCACGATGCCGGAACCGGCGCCCCACCGCTGCCCGATGCCCACCACCGAGGAGCCGGCGCCTTCAGCCAGCTGCCGGATGCTTGCCTGTATCTCGTCGAGGATCGCCATCGCCGCCTCCAGTTAGTAGTAACTTGCAAATTACTACTAACTGGACATATGTCAACCGGCTACGATCGGTGCATGGCCGAACCCGAGCACGGCTCATCACCGCTCGCCGAGGCGCTGGCCCGGGTCGGCGACCGGTGGACACTGCTGGTGGTGGAGGCCCTGCTCGCCGGGCCGCGCCGGTTCAACGATCTCCTCGGCCAGATCCCGGGTATCGCCGCGAACATCTTGTCCGAGCGCCTCAAGCGGCTCGAACGCGAAGCGCTGCTGGTGGCCCGGCCCTACTCCGAACGGCCTGGGGGGCCAGGCACACCGACCCGGCCGAAGCGCCCCGGCACCCCGCATGCGGCACCCCGATCGAGGCCCGCTGGTACTGCCCGACGTGCGACTGTCTTGTTGACCACCAGCCGCGGCACGCCCAGGTGCACTTCGTGTAAATGGCGGTAACCGCGGCCCGGAAGTTAACCTCACCGGTCACCCCGGCAGATGCCAGCCCAAGCGGTGTCCGGTGAGCCTTTGTGGAGCATCCCGGGTTTCGTGCACACCTGGTTTTGTGTGGGCAGCTTCGCCGGGTTGGCTGCTGCTGTGGTGAGGTTATCGGGCCTGAGCCGGTGCCTGCCAGGGCGGGTGGCTTGACATGGGGCGGAGGGCCGTAGCCTTGCCCGGGCGCTGGGCCTGGTTCTTCTGGCCTGCCCCCTGGGGCCGGTGGCGGCCCTCCGCGAGGGTCCCCATGTCAAGCCGCGCGCCCAGCCTGCGTGACCGCCTCGAGCCGCGCGTAGTACTCGGCCGCGGCCTCGGCCGGGGGCCGGCGGCCGAGGCGGTGCATCAGCCGGCTGGTGTTGTACCAGTGCACCCAGGCGCTGCTGATTGCCTCCAGGTTCGCGGTCACGGACCGCGGTCGAGCGCTGGTGCCGCCAAGCTCGCATACCCGCCTCTGGGGCCTCCCAGCTTTAGGGGCGCCCCTCCCGCGTCCGCTCTCTGCGCCGTGTTGTTGCAGGGGATGGCTTCCGGGGTGATTTTTGCCTCTGCTCTGGTGGTTGCCCGCGGGGAGGGGCAGTCTTGTTGGTACGACCAGGAGGGGCAACGCTGCCCAGGCTGGATTCCGAGCGGCGCGCGCTCCCGGGACTTTCCGCGGAGGTGGGTATGACGTGCCATCGGACTATCGGCGGTTTAACGGCGCTGGCCAGCATGGCCGCGCTTGTGCTGTGGGCTGGGGCCGCAGCGCAGGCGGCGCCGGGTAACGACGTGCGGCTGACAAATGACGCTGCGGGCACGGGCGGGTATGTCAGTGATTTCACGATGGTCACCGGCCAGCCGTACACGGACCCGGTGCTGACGACCTGCTCGCAGAGCCGCGGCAGGCAGAACGAGCCCGCTGTCGCGGTGGATCCGCGCGATCCGCAGGTTGTGGTCGGCAGTTCCAACGACTACTGCGGGGTGTTCCAGTCCAACGGCAGCCCGCTCGGGCTGGGCAACGTCTGGCTGGGGTATTACCGCTCGGAAAACGGCGGCGCGTCGTTTGTGAGCTCGCTGGTTCCCGGGTACGTCGGCGACACCTCGCCATATGCGGCGAACGCGCACATCCGCACGGCCGACTCGGGGGACCCGGTGCTTGCGTGGGATGGCCACGGCCGGCTGTTCGCGGGCTCGGAGAGCTCGGGCGACCGGGCCGGCACGGCCAAGACCTTCGGCGACGTGTGGGTGGCGACCTATCAGAACCCGCAGGGCGCATCGGGACCGCCGGTCAGCGACGGCAAGCAGTTCGTGCGCTCCCTGGATGTGGCGCAGGGATCGGCCGCGCCGAACCTGCTTGGCAAGTTCCACGACAAGACCGCGATCGAAGCCGACCGCACCGGCGGCTCCTGTGACGGGAACGTCTACTTCGCCTGGGCCCGGTTCACCGGGGGCGGGTCGAACGGGTTCAACTCCAGCGTGTACATGGTGCGCTCCACCGACCACGGCGCCACATTCAGCGCACCGCTGAAGATCAGCCAGACCGTGCACGACATCCAGTTCCCCGACATCGCCATCACCGGCGACGGCAAAGTCTTCATCACCTACCGGCAGTTCGCGGACGTGCGCAGCAATCAGCCGCAGGACGCGATCGCCTACAACGTCTCCTCCGACTGCGGGAAGACGTTCTCCGCGCCGCACCTGGTCACCGGGTTCGAGCCGTACGACCCGACCGACATCTCCGTCCAGGGCGGGGTCGCCGGTGACTGTGGCGACTCCGCGTCGGCGTGCGTGTCGGGATACACGTTCATGCGCGGCGGCACCCAGGTGAGGTCCACGGCTGATCAGGGCGACCGCAGCCACGACTATGTCTACATCGTCTACGACCCGTCTATCCCGGGCACGGAGGTGCCCAGCGGCAGCACGTACGGGTCGGTGGTGTCGCAGGACCTGCCAGCCCAATACCACAAAAACGTGGGCAGCGTGTCGGGCATCTACTTCCTGCGGCTGGACGGGCATACCGGAACGCATACCGCGCCGACGCTGATCGACGACCCGCGCGCGCGCGGTGGCCTGCAGCGCTTCCCCGATATCACCGCGGATTCGGGTCGGCTGCACGCGCTGTGGTGGGACAGCCGCAACGACCCGTGCTTCGATCCGCGGCGTCCGGTCGGCAACTGCGCCGACCGCAGCACCGTCGCCTCGCTTGACGCCTTTGCCTCGGCCGCGCCGGAGAACACGCTGGCGTGGTCACCGGCGGTGCGGCTGAGCATGGTGACAACCAGCCCGAACTGGGAGCAGTTCGGCGGGCGAACCGTCCCGTTCGGGGGCGACTACCTCTACATCAGCGCGGCCGGCGGCTTCTCCTACGGCACGTGGACCGATTGGCGAAACGTCCGCCCCGGCAGCGACCTGCGCGAGACCGGCGACTCCGACAACGACCACGCTGATGTCTTCCAGTGCCGGACGGCGCTTCCCGACGGCAGCATCAGCGGCGACACCTGCCCGTGGCAAGGAGGCCTCGACCAGAACATCTACGGCAACCAGACACCCTAATCAGGCAGGAGAACGGGCGCGGCACCCGCACGGGGCAGCATATGAAAGATGCCGCGCCCGGCCCGGCCGGGCATTGAGCCGATCGAGTGCGACTCGGACGGATGCGTCGGGGCGTTGATCGTGCGCCGAGGCCTGTGCGACCTTGGCCGGGACGGGCGGCACGCGGTCATGTCGGCCGGGACGCCTGTGGACGTCATCGGAATCGTGCCCGCCGACGGGCAGCCAGGCTGCCCGTCGGCGGCCGGCCTGTCACCTAGCGTGGCTGCCTAGGCTCGGAAGAGGCTCGTTCCAAGCTCGCCCTGATCCGATCTGCGCGCCAGTCCCGGCCGGCTGGCTGGCCGTCGAAGGCGCACCGAACAGGAATTCTCTGCTCGAGGTGACGGGCTGCGATGAGTCCTGGCCGATTCTGCTGTCTCAAGAATTGAGCACGCCGCTCTTAACTCATAACGGGCCCGCTCGAAGGAGGGGTGTAGGTGCCGGAAATCGTGTCGCCGGCGCCTGAGCTGGGATCCTGAGCCCGGGACCGGTCTCGGGGAACAGCAGCGGGGCCAGCGCCGGCTACGGCACGATCAGCTCTCGTGACCTTCCGCCTGCTTACCTAATCCGAAGTTACGGGTGGTTGGGTAAACCCGAGCCTGACGCTGACCTGGGGTTTTGCGCTGAGTGCGGGTGGTTGTCCTGGCTACTTCTTCAGGGTGAGGGGGATGGGGGCGCCGATGAGGCCGAAGGCCAGCCACTCGCCGGGGAAGTCCGGCGAGGTGATCTCGGCCAGGTCCTGCTGGCCGGAGAGGCTGGGCTGGAGCGGCCCGTCGGCAGCCATCAGCTTGCGGATGGCGGGGGCGCGCAGCGCGGTGATCCACCCGTAGGTGTCATCGAGTTCATGCAGCGCCTCGATGCGGGCGGTGGTGATCATGCCGCGGTCGCCGGCCATGACCATCTTCCGCAGCCCGAACGTGTTCCGCACGACCTCGGTGATCTCGGTGAACGCGGCCGGGTCGGCAGTGCTGCCCTCGAGCACGCGGACCGCGACGGGTCGGCCCTGCGGGTCGGTGAGCAGCCCGTACTCGATCTGCACCTTGCCTTTCTCGCCGTCGCGGGAGTAGCCGCGCTCGCCCAGCGGGCAGTGCGTGCCCTCCAGCCAGGACGACGACAGGTCGAACATCGCCATCCGCTGCGGGTTCGCCTGCGGGGCCAGGTGCCGGCGGTCGGTGGCATCGGCCGGGATGTCTCGTGGATCGGCGAGCGCCCCGGCTGTCCGCCTGACCCGCTAGCACGCGGTGCATGGGTGAATTGCGGAGGACGGGCACGGCTGTGGTCATCGGCGCCAGATGTGCGATGACGGGCGGCTATGTTTTCGGGTGTGACGCTACTGACCGACATCGATTTGTGGGCGCGCGGCCGCGGGCTGGAGATCGTGCTGCTCATCACCGGGGCGATCCTGCTGACGCGGCTGGCGGCCTGGCTGGGCGCGAAGATCACGGACCGGATCGACGCCAACGCGCAGGAGACAGACGCCCTGGTCCGCTCGGAGGCGGCAAAGCACCGGCATGCACTGGCGCAGGTGATCACCTGGACCACCCTGGTGGTCATCTACTGCGCGACCGCGGTGGCCATCGCGGCTCGGCTCGGCATTCCGGTGACCAGCCTGGTCGCCCCCGCCGCCCTGGCAGCTGTCGCGCTGGGGTTCGGCGCGCAGCGCATCGTGCAAGACATGCTGGCCGGCTTTTTCATCATCACTGAGCGGCAGTACGGCTTCGGGGACCTCGTCCGCCTTTCTGTGCCGAGCCTGACCAATCCCGCAATCGGGACCGTCGAGGACGTCACCCTGCGGGTGACCACAGTGCGGACCACCGACGGCGAGGTGGTCATCACCCCCAACGGCCAGATCGGCCAGGTGACCAATCTGTCCCGCGGCTGGGCGCGGGCCGTGATGGACGTGCCCGTGCCCGCTGCCGTGGACGTGAACCGAGTGAGCGATCTGCTGCGGCAGATCGGCGCTGAAGCGTACGAGGAGCCGGAGCTCCGCGAGCTGCTGCTCGACCCCCCGGCCGTCATGGGTGTGCAGAGCATCGACGTCGGTCATTTCCAGGTCCGCATGGTCGCCAGGACGCTGCCCGGTAAGCAATTCGACGTCGGGCGGATGCTGCGGGCCCGGATCGCAGCAGGGCTTCGGCGCGAGGGCATCCACCTGCCCACCGGCCTGGACACCGCCGAGCCGACCGGGAGCGGCTGATGCGGCAGATGCGGCGGGTGCGTACCTCGACCTGGGTCCTGGTCGCAGTATTCCTGCTCGCCCTGGTGACCTATATCAAGGTCAGGCCCCCGGCACCGGCCGGCGACACCCCGACGACGTCACAGCCCGTAACCTCGCCGGCCACGCCATTGCCGACGACCAAGCCGAGACCAACCTCGCGGACCACGCCAGCGAAGTCGGCGTCCCCGACCGCGACGCCACGCCCGACCGCGACGCCACGCCCGACCGCGACGCCAAGCCCAACCGGCCCTACGACGACAACGCCCCCTGCGGTAACGCCGACCCCCTCAGCCACCAGCTCGGCGTCTCCATGACGGGCCAGCCCGGTTCCGCGGTCAGCCCAGGGTCTCCGCGGCCGACCCGTCGCCCGCTCCCCTCGCCCTAGGGGCGGGTGGCCGCCGCTCTTGCTTGTGCTCACGAAAGCAGTTGCGGCCGCACCTGGCACGCCGCCCGCGCCGCAGCGCTAGGCCGTAGTTCCCCCCGATGGCGAATCGATATAGGCGCTGACCAGGTGAAACAGCCTCAGCTCATGACTACGTAGACATGTAATTTCCGTGATCAAGGGCTCTACCACCTGGTCAAACGCGTCGACCAATCGGCTTGGGGG
>WNGE01003775.1_pt1 | contig 22062 bp, 19 predicted proteins | sample 5400651 | NCBI WGS metagenome assembly WNGE01 (sample SAMN13153370, study PRJNA577476) | soil metagenome | isolation source: 60 cm soil or saprolite under grassland replicate 2 | place: USA:California | collected 2016-06-15 | reverse complement strand
CCGCCCCAAGGGGATCGTCATCGGCCAGGAACCAGTCGCGGGCGTCACCGCGGCGAGCGGGACCACGGTGACGCTGAACGTCTCGAGCGGCGTCAAGCCGGTCGTCGTCCCGCGCGTGGTCGGCCAGACCCAGGGCGCCGCAGTCGACACGTTGACGAAGCTCGGTCTGAAGCCGGCCCTAAAGAACGTTCCGTCCGACCGGCCCGTCGGAACAGTGGTCGGCCAGAACCCACCGGCCGGGAAGGAAGTCGACAACGGCTCGCACGTGGTCCTCAACGTCTCTACCGGCACGGGCCCGTCGACGACGACGGTCGCGACCACAACGACCGCCACCACGACCACGGGCACCACTACGACCGCCGCCGGGCCCGTACGCCTGCCGCGCGTCGTCGGGTTTGCCCAGACGCCTGCGCTTCGCCGGCTGAACGTCTTGGGCCTACGACCGACCGTGGTCTACGTCCGTTCGGGTCAGCCCGCGAACAAGGTCGTCGCTCAGTCGCCCGTGCCGGGCACGACACTGCGGCGCGGCTCGCGCGTGCGTGTCAACGTCTCCACCGGTCCGAACCCGCAACCGGCGACCGCTGTCCCCAACGTGGTCGGGCAGGACCAGGCCACGGCAACGCAAACGCTTAGCGCAGCCGGCTTCAAGGTTGCGGTGCTGAACCGGCCGACGAGCGATCAGAGCAAGGATGGCCTCGTGGTCGAGCAACAGCCCAAGGCCGGGTCCAGGATCCCGGCGGGCTTGCAGGTCACGCTCTTCGTCGGCCGCTTCTCGGGTTAGGAGCCCGGCGCGGCTTCAGCCGGCGGTAGGCCGGCAACCACAGTCGAAGCGCGCCAGGCTCCTTCGAGGCAGACCCGCGCTGATGGAAAAACTTGCATTACCCTCGTCGCGAGATGACCGGCGGGGAAGAGCAACCGCAGACCTGGCATCACGGGATCATGGCGAGCTGGTGGGCGGAGTTCAACGTGGCCGGCCCCGAGATCTCGTACTTCCAGAAATTCATCGAGGACGACGGTCAGCCTGCGCTCGACGTCGCCTGCGGGACCGGACGGCTGCTCGTCCCCTACCTTCGCGCCGGGCTGGACGTCGACGGCTGTGACATCTCGTCGGACATGCTCGCGCGCTGCCGCGAGCGGGCGGAAGCGGAAGGGTTGTCACCGAACTTGTTTGCGCAGGCAATGCACCAACTCGAGCTCCCGCGCAGGTACAGGACGATCATGGTCTGCGGCGGTTTCGGGTTGGGCGGCAATCGCGAGCAGAGCTTCGAGAGCCTCGAACGCATCTACGAGCACCTCGAGCCCGGCGGACTCCTGCTGCTCGACAACGAGGCGCCCTATGCGGACGCGGGCCTGTGGCGTCATTGGCTCAAGGAGGAGCGGCAGGCATTACCGAAGCCCTGGCGAGAGTTGGGTGAGGGTGACCGGCGGCGAGGTTCCGACGGCACGGAGTACGAGCTGCGCAGCCGGATCGTCGCGCTCGACCCCCTGGCCCAATTTGTGACGCTCGAGATGCGCGCCGACATGTGGCGAAACGGCGAGCACGTCGCGGAGGAGCACGTCTTGAGAATGTCCTTGTACTTCACGCACGAGCTTGCCGCGATGATCGAGCGCGCAGGCTTCACCGACGTGAGCCTGAGGGGCGACTATACGGACGAAGAACCGAATTCGGACACCGACTTCGTCGTTTTCAGTGCAAGGAAGCCGATGTAGCCAAGGTGCTACCTAGGATCGCTCGCCAAGGTGAACGGTCGGTATGCGATCGTCCACAACGAGATGCGCTAGCGGGGAGCGCGCCAAACGGAGGCCACCGGTCGCGGGTGACCGCAAACGACGCGACCGGTAAGCCTCGTGCCGTCCGTCTGCGTCTATCCCCGGTGAGAGGGCTGGCTCATGCGACGAAGCAGGCCCAGGCGCGAGGTCAAGTCGCGGCGAAAAGCTATCAGAGTTGTTACGTGTCGCACAAAGATCGCCGGCTCCCCCCGCCGCTCATCAGGGGCGCGGAGAGCGCTCAGCCGGCGCTCGTGCTCGTCAGGGTCGCCCGCGCTCCGGCCGCCCGTACGGCTGCCGAAAGCGAGGCGATGTCGTACGCGCCGTGCTGGCGGCGGCTGTTGATGAAGAAGGTGGGCGTGCCGGAGACGCCGCTGAGGTCTGCGCTATCGACGTCTTCGGCAACGCGGGCTGCGCCGCCGTGCTCGCGCAGGCTGTTGGTGAAGCGTTCGACGTCGAGGCCCAGCTGCTCCGCGTAGGCGATCAGATCGTCCGGTCGGAGCGCGTCTTGGTTGTCGAGCAGGAGATCGTGCATCTCCCAGAAGGCGCCCTGGTCGGCCGCTGCCTCGGCGGCTTCCGCGGCGAGCTGGGCGTGTGGGTGGACGTCGTTCAGGGGCAGGTGCCGCCAGACGTAACGGACATCGCTGAAGTCGCGGCGGAGCTCGCGGACGACCGGTTCCGCTTGCCCGCAATAGGGGCACTCGAAATCTCCGTACTCGACAACCGTGACCGGCGCATCGATCGCCCCGCGAATGTGATCACGTTCCCGGTCGACATCGCTGTAGAGGTCGACGAGCGGCTGAGCAGATCCGAGCAGCGCGCGGATTCGCAGGCGCCGAGGGAGCAGTGCCGTCGCGCGGAATAGGAGCCAGGTGATGAGCGCCGCGCTCAGAGCGGCGCTCAGGATGCCGACCTTCGCCTCCTCGAGCTGGCGCCCGTCGAAAGCGAGCGTCGCGATCAGCAGCGCGATTGTGAAACCGATCCCGGCGATCGTGCCGCCGCCGGCGACAGCCGCCCAGCCCACCGGAGGCTGTAGCCGTCCGTGGCTCAGACGCGTCACCAGCCAAGAGCCGCCCAGAATGCCTACGGGCTTCCCGACGACGTAGCCGACCAGGATCCCGAGCGTGATCGGCGAGCTGAAGGCTTGCGCCAGGAAGCTGCCGTTGACCACGATGCCCGCGTTCGCGAGCGCGAACAGCGGCACGATCACGTAACTCGTCCAGGGGTGAAAGAGTTGCTGCAGCCGTTCGTTGGGTGACGTCGCCGACCGGAGCTCCACGCCGGCCGCGCGTGCCAGGTCCGCGGTGGGTTGCTCGCGGAACTCGCGGAACCGTTCCGTCGCGCGCTCGAGACTGGACCGCCCTGCCGGGTAGGCGTAGACGAGGAGCCCCATCGCGAGCCCGATCACCACGGGCTCGATCCCCGACTTGAGCAGGCTTACCCACGCGGCAGCCCCGAGCACTGCATAAGCGAAACCGGTCCGGACTCCGAAGCTACGCGCGACGAGCACGGCTCCGAGGAAGGCGACTGCTGCAACCAGTGGCACGACGTGGAGCGCCTTTGTGTAGACGGTCGCGATGACGAGGAGGGCGACGGTGTCGTCGACGACGAGGACGGTCAGGAGGAACGCCCGCAGGCGGTCGGGAAAGCGCGGCCCGACGAGAGCGAGCAGGCCGAGCGCGAAGGCCGTGTCGGTCGACATGGCTATTCCCCAGCCGTGCGCAGACGAACGGCCGGCGTTGAAGGCGAGGTAAATGGCAATCGCCAACGCCATGCCCCCGATCCCGGCGACTAGCGGCAAGGCCACACGCCGCCGCTCGCGGAGCTCTCCCAGATCGAACTCTCGGCGCGCCTCGAGCCCGACGACGAAGAAGAAGAACGTCATCAGCCCGCTGTTCACCCAAAGGCGAAGATCGAGCGCGACGCCAGCGTCGCCGATGTCGATCGAAAGCTTCGTCCTCCAGAGCGAGTCGTACGACGACGCGTCGACGTTCACCCAGAAGAGCGCCGCGGCTGCCGCGGCCAGCAAGACCGCCGCTCCGCCAGTCTCGGTGCGCAGGAACTCCCGCAGCGGCGTCTGCACGCTGCCTCGTAGCGCTCCACCTCCTCGGGCCGGGTATGTGCCTCGTCGAGCGCCGCTAGGCCGCGGCCGCTGGAGGCTCGGCCAAGCGGGCGTAGCGGAGCGCTTCCCAGAGCAGATCGATCGTCACGGTCAGGCCGGGAACCTCATCGGTCATTCCCGAGCGCCAGAGCTCCTGCCTCTGCTCGATGCAGGACTCCATAGCTGTCGTGATGGCGGCAACGTCATCGCCGCAGCCACCGAGCAGGTGATCGGCCCACACCGTGCGGAGGCGAGACGCATCCGTGGTCTCGGCGATGAATCCGCAGACCGGACAGATGATGCTCTCCATGGTCTCCATGGTAGACGCCTATCCTTTGACGATGACAGTGGCCGCCCCGACCTTGGAGCTTCTCGAGTGGGTGGCGGCACGCATGCGGACGTATGACGACGTGCGCGAAGCGTGGCGGAGCAACTGCCCGGGTTACGCCGTCTGGGACGATGCGGTGACATGTCTTAAGTCACTTCGCAATCGCGCGCTGACTGGACCACATGACCCGGGCGTGAGCGTCGTGCCGGGCCGAGTAGTTTCGACGGCCGAACTCCGGACGGCATGACAGTCGTCGCTGGGTACGGTCGTGATGGTGGGGACTGCGATCGGTCAAGCTGCTGGACAAGCCTGGCCGCCGTTTGTACTGGTCGCCGGCCTGCTCCTTATCGGCGCTGTTGTCGAGGCCGACGCGTTGTTCGCCGCTTTGGGTGCGCGCATCGAGCGAATTAGTGGGGGGCCGATTGCGCTCCTAGCCACGCTGCTGGGTCTTGAGGCAATCGTGACGGCGGTGCTGAACCTCGACACCGCCGTGGTCTTCCTGACGCCGGTGATCCTTCATGCAGCGAGGCAGCGTGACTGTGACGAGCGCCCCTTCTTGTATGGGGCGCTGTTCATGGCAAACGGCGCCTCGCTGCTCTTGCCTGGCTCGAACCTGACAAACCTCATCGTGCTCGCTCACGAACCGCGCTCGGGTGCCGATTTCGCGCGAGCGATGGTGTTCCCCTGGCTCGTTGTGGTTGTCCTGACAATCGGATTCATGGCTCTCGCCTATCGGCTGCACCACGAGAACGGGACGCCAAAACCGCTTCCGCCGCCGCTTCGTATCGGGGTCGGAGCGGCCGCAACCGCGACTGCTACCGGGTTGATGCTTGCTTTCCATAACGCAGCCCTGCCGGTCCTTGGCGTCGGTGTTGCCGCGACCGCGGTGCGGCGGCTTCGCCCAAAACTCGACCTCCACGTGCTGGTAGGGCTCTTTCTGCTTGCAGTCGCGCTGGGCACGCTCGCTCGGCGCTGGCACGGCCCCGCCTCACTTCTCGGTCACCTGGGAGGTATCGGCGATTCCGTCGTAGGTGCGCTCGCGAGCGTGCTCGTGAACAATCTTCCGGCTGCGACACTGCTGTCGGCACAAAAGCCGCCACATCCGCTACCGCTACTCATCGGTCTGAACGTCGGGCCGAACCTCCTGTTCACCGGCTCGCTGTCTGCCTATCTCTGGTACCAGGCCGCCCGCGCGACCGGCGCCAGGCCCTCGCTCAAGCACTCATTCGCGCTGGGTCTTGTGCTGGTGCCATTGACGATGATCGGTGCACTCGTCGCCCTCGCGCTCGTCGATCCAAGCGCCCTGTAGCTGTTTGCGTCTCCGCCGCGGCGGTCACACACCGGCTGAGGGTTCTTCTGCACGGTCAGCACGCCGACCGGAACCGTCTGGCGTTGACGCTCACGTCCGCGTAAGCGGATCTCGAACCCGGTATCGGGTTCGGTTTGCAGCACAATTCGCCCTCGTCCTTGGTCGTGGCCGGTCGTAAACTCGACGTATGCCGCACTGTCCGATTTGTGGCCATTACAGCGCGAAGGCGTTCAAGTTCTGCGCGCGGTGTGGTTCGCCGACTGCGACCGTCGCGTCGCGGGAGCAGCGCAAGCGCGTCACGGTCTTTTTCTGTGACGTCATTGCTTCGACCGCGCTAGGTGAAGGGCTGGATCCGGAAAGCCTTCGTCGCATGCTGACGCGGTACTTCGAGACTGCGCTGCAGGTGATCGAGGTGCACGGGGGAACCGTCGAGAAGTTCATCGGCGACGCGGTGATGGCGGTATTCGGCGTTCCCGTGCTGCACGAGGACGACGCGCTTCGCGCGGTGCGCGCCGCGCGCGTACTGCGCGAGGCGATGGTGTCGCTCAACGAGGAGCTCGAACGCGATTACGGGAATCGGTTGGTGCTGAGGATCGGTGTCAACACGGGTGAGGTGGTGACCGGGACCGAAGAGCGGCTCGCGACCGGCGCTCCGGTCAACCTCGCCGCTCGCTTGGAGCAGGCCGCCGCGCCCGGCGAGATCCTCCTCGGCGCGGAGACACTCGCGCTCGTCCGGCACTCGGTCGTTGCGGAGCCACTTGCACCGCTTGCCGTGAAGGGGAAGAGAGAGCCGGTCTCGGCGTGGCGGCTCCTCGCAGTCCGCGGTGAGACCGGTTTCGCACGTCGCTTCGATGTCCCGATGCTAGGTCGGGAGACCGAGCTTCGCCGCCTGAACGAGGCGTTCGAGCAGACGCAGCGGGATCGGTCGTGCCAGCTCGTCACGATTCTGGGAGCTGCGGGAGTCGGCAAGTCACGGCTTGCCCACGAGTTCCTGGCCGCGCTCGACGGGGTCGCCGTGCTGCGTGGCCGGTGCCTCTCGTACGGCGAGGGCATCACCTACTGGCCGGTGGTCGAGATCGTGCGCCAGCTCGAACCGCGGCTTGCGCAGCTCCCGCTCGATGAGGAGGTGCTCGCGACGCTTCGGGGCTTCCTCGGTCCGGACGACGCGATGGATTCAATCGAAGAGATCGCGTTCGCCGTCCGGCGGCTGCTCGAGGCGGCCGCCCGCGAGCTTCCGCTCGTGTGCGTCTTCGATGACATCCAGTGGGGCGAGCCGGCCTTTCTCGAGCTGATTGAGCAGGTCGCGGTTCTGTCGCGTGACGCGGGCCTGCTGCTCTGCTGCCTCGCGCGACCGGAGCTGCTGGAGCGGCATCCGGGCTGGGGCGGGGGCAAGCTGAACTCGGCAACCGTCGTCGTCGAGCCCCTCTCTGGCGACGAGACCGACCAGTTGATCGAGCACCTCGCAGCGGATTCTCTGCGCGCCGGTGCGCTGAAAGGACGAATTCGGCAAGCGGCCGAGGGCAACCCCCTCTTCGTCGAGGAGATGATCGCGCTCCTGCGCGACTCGCCGGAGGGGGACGTGTCGGTGCCGCCTACGATCCACGCGCTCCTCACTGCCCGGCTTGATCAGCTCGACCCGGACGAGCGAGCGGTGCTGCAGCGAGCTGCGGTCGAGGGCCGCGTCTTCCATCGCGGCGCTGTGCAGGCACTCGCGCCGGAGGAGACGCAGATCGGCTCGCGCTTGGCCGCGCTGGTGCGCAAGGAGCTCTTGCGGCCGGACCGGCCGCAACTGAAACGCGACGACGCCTACCGCTTCCGCCACCTGCTGATCCGCGACGTCGCTTACGAGTCGCTGCCGAAGGCGACCCGCGCAGAACTGCACGAGCGCCTCGCCGACTGGCTCGGCGAGCGCGCCTCTGAGCTGGTCGAGGCGGACGAGATCCTTGGCTACCACCTCGAACAGGCCGTTCGCTACCGGCTCGAACTTCGACCGCTTGACGACTACGGGCGCGAGCTCGGGATTCGTGCTGCGGGGCTCCTCGCGGCAGCAGGGGCGCGTGCGCTTGGGCGAAACGACGTGGGCGCCGCGCTCAAGCTGCTCCGGCGCGCGGTCGCGCTCCGCCCGCCGGACGACCCAGCGGTCCCGCTCCGGCTCGATCTCAGCCAAGCGCTCCTGTTTTCGGGTCAGTTCGCGGAGGCTGAGGAAGTGACGCAGGAGGCCGCCGCGCGCGCGGTCGAAGCCGGCGATCAATGCGGCGCGATGCGCGCCCGGTTGATGACTCTGCGGATCTCGACCCAGATGCCTAGTCAGGAAGGCTCCGAGACCTCTCCGAGCGAGGAGCTCCTTGCACTCGCCGAAGAGGCGTTACCGCTCTTCGAGCGCGTGGGCGACGAGGCGGCTTTGACCGAGGCCTGGCTGGCGATTGCGTGGGCACAGCTGATCCGTTGCCGTTGGGGTGAAATGCTCGCTGCGGTCGACGATGCACTCGATCACGCGCGACGGGCCGGCTACGCGCGCTGGGAAAGAGAACTTCCCGCGTGGAAGAGCACTGCGCTCTTCCACGGCCCCACTCCGGTCGACGAGGTCCTGGACTGGCACAGGGAACAGCAGTCCCAGCATCCAATCGCCCTTAACGACCAGGCCGTGCTCGAGGCCATGCGCGGCGCCTTCGACCGGGCACGCGCGCTGGCGGCTGCAGGTCACGCGAGCGCGGAAGCACTCGGCCAGACCTTCTCGCTGGCCGCCGAAGGGATGATCGGATGGGAGGTCGAGACACTCGCGGGCGACCCTTCCGCCGCGGAGCTGAACGCCAGACAGAGCTGTGAGTTGCTCGAGCAGCTCGGCGACAGTGCCGTCCGCTCCCTCGCGAGCGGGCAGCTCGCCGAATCGCTCTATGCGCTCGGCCGTCTCGACGAAGCGCGGCAGTGGACGCAGGCGGCCGAGGAATTGAGCACGAACGACGACGTCGTGTCGCAGATGGTGTGGCGGCAGGTGCGCGCGAAGGTCCTCGCTCGCGAGGGCAAGCATGGGGAGGCCGAGCCGCTGTCCCGCGAGGCCATTCGCCTCGCGGAAAGCACCGACATGGTCAACAGGCAGGGACACGCACGTGCAGACCTGGCCGAAGTGCTCACGGAGGCGGGGCGGGAGGAGCAGGCCGCCGCCGAGCTCGACGTGGCATTAGCTCATTACGAGCGCAAGGGAAACCTCGTCGCTGCCGCGAACGCTCGTCGCAGGCTGGCAGAGCTCAGAGGCCGCGCCGTCGTAAAACCTCGCCCGAGGGGTTAACATCGTGCGGTCTCGCTCGCGGCGCGGCGACTGAAGGCCGCGGAAGGAGGTCGTATGGAGTCCGGCTATGAGAACGACAACCTCAAGAGGCTTGAGGAGGCGGGTATGTTCCGGAAGTCCCCCCTTCCGGAGAAGTACCAAGAGGTCATAAACGACCTTCCCAGGGAGTCAGTCGACGCTCTTATCTCTGTCAAGCAGAGCTTTGATCGCGCCGGGCTCTCTCCAGAGGAGTCGGAGTTCAGGGAGTACATCCACTGGTTCTAGCTTCGGACGGGGAGCTGACCGCCAGCGCCCGTCTCGCCCGAACGATCGAGCTCATCCACCCCTTCATCGGCCGGCCCGCGCGCCTGCTGTTGGAACACCCTCGTGCGCGCGAGCTATTGCCGCGGTATCTGGCGGCTGGTTACCCCCTCGCGAGCACGATGGTCCCGCTTATGGAGGCCGCCTTGAAGCGGGCGCGCGAGCTTGCGCCGGACGATCCTGTCGCCGCGGGCCTGGCCGAATATCTGGAACGGCACATTCGCGAGGAAACGCACAGTGAGGAGCCCGGCGGCGCAGCTCGCGAGGATCTCAAAGCACTCGGGGTGGACGCCGACGCACTCTTGGCGCGGCTGCCGTCGCCGAAGATGGCCGCGCTCATCGGCGCGCAGTACTTCTGGATCTTCCACTACCACCCTGTCGCCATCCTCGGGTACCTCGAGCTCGAGGCGTACCATCCGCGCCCCGACACCGTCGAGCGGCTGATCGAGAAGACCGGGCTCCCGCGCGAGGGCTTCAGACAACTCGTTCTGCATGCGAAGCTCGATGCCGTGCATGCGAGGGATCTTCATCGAGTGCTCGACTCCCTCCCGCTCGAGCCGCAGCACGAGCAGCTGATCGGATTGAGCGCCGTCCACTCGATGTCTCTCCTGATCGATGCGATGCTCGACGTCGTTCAGGACGGGGCGTAGATTTCGGCCAGTGCCGTAACCGTTCGAACGCTTGCAGAACTTCGTCGGCGGCGAGTGCGGAGATGCGGCCATGAGCCGTTTGGTAGCTATGCGGGGCCGAGAAAGGCCGCGGGGCCAACGGGAGCCATCCGGTAAGCAAAGCCGGTTGTCTGGTGCGTACCCTTCGGTTGGATGGCTGACACGGTTGCGGACGCGCTCACGAGTGCAGGGATTCCAGCGTCGAAGGTAGGCCAGTGTCGTCGAGAGCGACTTGGCTCAGCCGAGCGCGAACTCTACGTTTGGATGCTTCAGGGCTTCGCACGCGGGAGCCCTCCTTCGGCGGATGCGATCCGCACAGAAGCTACTCGACTGGGCCTTGACCCGGATCGGACCCGAGAGAAGCTAGAGACGGAGGACCTCATCCATTTCGATGCGACGGGGAGGTCACGGTTGCCTACCCGTTTTCGGGCCAACCGACGAGGCACCGCGTACGCATTGAGGGCCGTACGGTCTATGCCATGTGTGCGATTGATGCGCTCGGTGTTGCGCCGATGTTCGAGCGGCCGATTGTCATCGGCTCGTCGGACCCGCTCACGAACGACGAGATCAGCATTTGGCTCGAACCCGATGGAACCGGGACGTGGCAGCCGGACGAGGCCGTGGTCGTGACGGGGCGCGCTTGCGCGGATGGCGCTGCCTTCGAGGGCTGCTGTCAGGTGCTGAACTTCTTTGCCTCGCGCGAAAACGCCGAGCGCTACTTACTCGAACACGGAGAGGTGAGCGGCTTTCCGATCACGATGCCGCACGCCATCGAGGTTGGGCGAGCCATCTTCGGTGCCGTGCTCAAAGACGATTGATGCCCAAAGGAGTCGACCGCAACGAGGTTCAACGTCTAGTCGCTGAGAAGAACGCTCAGCTTGTGGAGGTACTTCCCCGCCCTGAGTACGAGGAGGAGCATCTTCCTGGCGCTATCAACATTCCGCTCAAGGAGTTGAACCGAGAGACGGCGATGCAGCTTGATCGCAGCCGTCCTGTGATCGTCTATTGCCATGACTATCAGTGAGACATGAGCCCACGAGCCGCGTGGCGGCTCGAGGTGATGGGGTTTGAAGCTTACGACTACGAGGACGGCAAGCGTGATTGGGGTTCGTTCGGCCTACCGCGTGAGGGCAAGCTCGCGGAGATCCCTAGCGCGGGCGAGGTAGCGAGACGTGACGTTCCAACATGCACGCTCGATGATGACCTGCGCGCACTGCGCCAGCGCGTACGAGACGAAGGCTGGGACACGTGCTTCGTGGTGGCCGACGACCGCGTCGTGCTCGGGCGGCTCGGTAGACGGGCACTGGCCTCGGACGACGACAGCACTGTTGAGAATGCAATGAGTGAAGGTCCGAGCACAGCCCGTCCGAGCACTGGCATCGACGAGCTCATCAAGCGTATGAATGAGCGGGCGTTGATGACGTTCCCGGTCACCACTCCTGACGGGAGGCTTGTCGGCCTGGTGCGACGAGCGGACGCCGAAAAGGCTCTCGCGTCGGGCTCACGGAGCAGTTAGCGAGGTCTATTCTGTGAGCGTGGGCAGCGATCCCATGGCGGTTGCGACCGAGGGCCTGGAAGCCTGGCGTAGAGGCGATTTTGAGACCTTGGAGAGAATCCTCGACCCTGACGTTGAGTGGCGCTGGTTCGAGCCCGGCGAGTGGGACTGCCAGAACCGTGAGGACGTGATGCGGACGTTGCGCGAGCGGTACGAGCAGGGGTTCGCGAAGGGAAGACTGGAGTTCAAAGACGGTGGCGAGGACGCCATCATCGTTGTCTCGCATCCGCGCGAGATTGGCGGACCTGATTGGCCCGCAGAGACTGCGACGATCATGCGGTTTAGTGACGGGAAGGTGGTCTCGATGGAGGACTACCGAACCGAGGCCGACGCGCTCAAAGCCGCCGGCTCATGATGAGACGCAGTCCTGACCTCCCGACCTGCCGACACAAGCGTCAATCGTTGTTTAGGCGAGCCCTTCGGTTCTTGGGCTTTAGGTCGAACACACCGGCGTGTGGAGACCTACCCTTCGATGATCGTCCACCCGATGCGTTCGTGCGCGAGCCCCGCCGCCCGCGCCCCATCGGACCGTGCGGCAGCGTCGCTCTCGAACTGCCAGATCTGGATTCTCTGACGTAACTCAGCCCAGTCGAACCTCCGCGCCTTCTCCGACCGGACGTTTTAGAGAGTCTTCGTCTGACCGCGCGATATCGCCATCACCGCGCGCAGGTCGCGCGCCGGTCTTTGCCCTCGCGAGGCGGTGCTGAGCGGTTTCCGGTTTTCCGGCTAACGGAGCGGCACAGGAGTCGAACCTGCCTAGCGTCGGGCTACGACGCCGTACTGGTTTTGAAGGTCTGCCCGGTGAGGTGCAGTTGGTTCCTGAAGCGCTGTTTGGGCGCCGCTTCGTTGCTCTGGGATCCCGTTGAGTGCGCTGAGGTCGGTACAGAGTTCGGTACAAAATCGCCGCTCCGGGTGCGGTCGGCTGACACGACGTGAGGTCGTCGGCGGCTCATAAGCCAGCCACGGCCAAGAGCGGGATCGGTCAAGGTGTTCGAACGTGTTCCGACCCGGAATGGGCCGGTCGGAGCCGGAACCCGAGGGGAGGTGGCAGCGGAGAAGCCGCCGTGGCCGCCTTCGCAGCAATGCGACGCTCTTGTCGGATACCCGGATGTGCTGCGAGGACTTCCTTGAGACTTCGTCCGCCCTTGACTCCGAGAGCCGGGCCAACGAACGCCGAGATCGTGTCGCCCGTCATCGCGGTCATGTCGGCGACCGAGATCGAGCCGACCGTCGCAGCGCCGGCCAGGCTACGCCCGAGCGCAGTCAGGTAGGAGGGGCCGTCGGTGAAGCTCATGTGGATGCTGCCGCGGACGGTCACCAGAGAACCACCGTCACGGAGGCCTTTGAGGAACCGGTCTCGTCCTTGCGCGTACTCGACGGTCGGTGCGACGCCGGACTGGATCCAGAGGAACGGTCGGTCAAGACGCGCGGCCGGCTCCTGACCGAAAAGCTTGCCGTCCAGATTGGCGCCGACCTTGAAGCGCCGGTCGCCGGCCATCACCTGAACCGCGGTCGCGCCGCCGAGCGAGTGGCCTGCGATCCCGACGTGTTCTAGGTCGAGGTGGCCCGCCAAGGGCGAGTTCGGTTCGAGCTGCGCGAGGCGACTCAGTTCGTCGAGCGCGAAGCTGCTGTCGGCCGTGCGGATGTCGATCAAGCGCTGGAGGGCGGGATGCGGCGGGGGGCCCATCACGTCGGGGTGCGTGGTCTGCCCAACAACCTGCCCTCCGGAAAGCACCGAAACCGCGGACTCGTACGGTTCGCTCAACGCGACGACGACATAGCCGCGGCTGGCGAGATCGGCGCAGAGCGCTGTGTACATCTCGCGTGGGAGGGACAGCCCCGGCGAGAACAGCAGCACTGGCCAGGTCTTTTGGGCGGCGCTGATCGGAGCACCAACTGTGGCATGGGTTGCGACGGCGCCGAAGGAGCCGAACATGAACGACGGCATGCCGCCGATTGCGCCCGGCAGGTGGCCTTGAGCCTCGAAGTACGCAACTGCACGTCCGTTGCTCGCGTCGCTCGGGTACCAGGCTTGGGCGATGACCTGCCTGTGGTCCGATGGGTTCGCCGTCAGCGTTTCCGGGCGCTGGCTGTCCGTCCAGCGGAAGATTTCGCTGCCGACCTTGTGCGGGCCAGTCGGCTCGGGCAGCGTAGGCACGAAGGCCGCGAGAAGAGCGACTCCTGCGGTTGCGAGTCCCGCGGCGAGCAGGCATCGTGCGATCACCCGCCGCCAACGGCGGGAATGACCTGGCCGCCAGCGCCGAAGCGCGGCTGCCGCCGCGACCACTATGGCGAGAACCTGCCACGGCACGAGTTGCCAGCGCATGTCCTCGAGCGCCAGCGTCAGGACCGTCAACAAGGCGGCTGCGAACGAGAAGGCTTCCAGAACAGCTGGGCGCCGGTTCCTTGAGACCGCCCACCAGAGCGCGGCGGTGAGCGCGGTGACGATCAAGAGTCTGTCGAGGATGCTCATGTCTGCCTTTCTGGAGGGGTGCGTGATGTGGACTCACGCTCGCACCCCGGCGGTCAGCACGAAATGAGGCTCGCTCCCCGCATCGGTGTGGCTGACCACACCGTTGACGCGCACGGCGCTGGCTAGGACTGCAGGAAGGCGACGACCGCGAGGACGCGCCGGTGCGTATCGGCGGCGACGGGAAGCTGCAGCTTCTGAAAGATGCTCGTCACGTGCTTCTCGACGCCGCGGTCAGTCAAGAACACCCGCGCTGCGATCGCCGAGTTCGACAGCCCCTCCGCCATCAACTCGAGCACCTCCCGCTCGCGAGCGCTCAACGTGCCAATCGGGTCGTCGCGGCGGCGCCGCCCCACGAGTTGCGAAACAACGCTGGGATCGAGCGCGGAGCCGCCTTCGGCCACCCGTTTGACCGAGGCGACGAAATCGGCCAGGTCGTAGACCCTGTCTTTAAGGAGGTAGCCGACCCCTTCGGCGCCTTCTTGAAGCAGCTCGAGCGCGTAGCTCTCCTCGACGTACTGCGAAAGCACGAGCACGGCCGTGTCCGGGTGCTTCTCCCGGATGTCCTTCGCGGCGCGGAGTCCCTCGTCGGTGTGAGTCGGCGGCATCTTGATGTCTACGATCGCGATGTCGGGCTTGTACGAGCGGACCTTCAGCAGCAGATCCTCCGCCGTCCCGCTCTGCCCGACGATCTCGAAACCCGCCTTCTCGAGCAGGCTCGCGATGCCCTCACGGAGCAGCACCGAGTCGTCGGCAAGGACGACGCGGATTCGCGTCGCCTCGCGTCCCTTCAGGTCAGGGGATCTGACGTCGACGCCGCCAGTGTCGCCGAGAACTTCAACCGGGACAAACAGCAGCCGTCCGGTCAGGGCGCCGGCAAGAGCAGCGCCTCGATCGCCGACGCGGACAGCTCGGCCTTTGGAACGAAGCCAAGCGCCGAGCTACCCGCAACGAGGGCCCCGAAATCGGTGCCGTCGAGGCTCGACGTAAGGATCACGTCGACGGGCACCTCGAGCCGTGAGAGCCGCTCGGCGACCTCGAATCCGTCGATGTCCGGCAGCTGGAAATCGAGAAGAACGAGGTCGGGGTGGTGCTCCTTCGCCTTTGCAATTCCGCCGATGCCGGTTTCGGCTTCGGCCACGACGACGAATCCATGGCGCTCGAGCAGCTGACGCGCGGCTGTCCGGAACTCGGGGTTGTCGTCGATGATGAGAACGTGACGAGGCATGGGGCGATCGTGCCAGCGGACGGGGCGATGCGCAGTGTGGCTGGCTCGACTCTTTGATCGACCCGCTAGCGCGATGACGTGGAGGCTGGCATCGTCACGACCGAGATGACCAGCAAGGCGAATCGCCTGGCCGAAGAGCAAGCTGCGCTTCGCCGTGTCGCGACAGTCGTCGCGTCTTCGGCGCAGCCGGAGCAGGTGTTCCATGTAGTCGCCGAAGAGACCGGACGGCTCCTGGAGGCACGAACGGCTGCGACTGTGCGTTTCGACCAGGAATCTGCAGTCGTCGCCGGGAGCTGGAGCGATGGCGAAGGTGCCGGCCTCGAGGTCGGAACCCTTGTCCCCTACAGCGATCCCGATAGCCCGGTGTACCGCGTTTCGCACGAGGGCGGCCGCATCGATGACTACGCGGGTGTACCCGGCGAAGCCGCACGGTTGACGCAGCTGGCCGGCTACAGATCCGCGGTGATGGCACCTATAACCGCAGGCGGCCGCCTTTGGGGTGCGCTGTGCGTGTTCTCCGCAAGCACCGACCACTTCCCTGCGGATGCACAGGAACGTCTAGCGGACTTCACGAACCTCGTCGCGCTCGCGCTCGAGAGCGCCGAGGCACACGATCAGCTGACTGCTTCTCGTGCTCGCATCGTCGAAGCAAGCATGACCGAGCGACGACGACTCGAACGCAACCTGCACGACGGCGCCCAGCAGCGCCTCGTCACCCTCGCCGTGCACCTGCGAATCGCCCAGGAGTGCCTAGGCGAGGACCCGGCGGCGGCGGCGGCAATGTTCGCGGACGTCGGCGAGGACCTGAAGCTCGCGCTGGAGGAACTCCGCGAACTCGCCCGTGGGCTTCATCCGGCCGTCCTCAGCGACCGCGGACTCGAACCGGCCCTCCAGTCACTCGCGAACCGCGCCCCGTTCCGGGTCGAGATTTCCGGCGTTCCGCCCCTGCGCCTCGACGAGAGGGTGGAAGCAGCCGTCTACTACGTCGTCGCCGAGAGTCTTACCAACGCGGCCAAGCACGCCGATGCGTCCGAAGGATGGGTCGAGATTTCAACGACAAACGAAGAAGTCATCGTCGAGATCAGCGACAACGGAAGGGGCGGCGCGAGCATGGACCGCGGCTCAGGACTCCGCGGGCTCGCCGACCGCATCGAGGCGCTCGGTGGCGACCTTGACCTGAAGAGTCCTTCCGGGGGCGGAACCGTCGTGCGAGCGACGCTTCCTCTCCGCTGACGAGCTCGCACGACGTGTCCGGGGCACCGATGGCTTCCAGAAGCTGCGGCTTGCTGTTCGCGCCGACAGGCACCGCCTGGTATTCGCGGTCCTCGCCTTCGTAGAGTTCTAGCCCCGACCCGTTCGCGGCAACGGGTGTGGGCAGCCACACCGAAGCCGCGAGCGAGCCTCATTTCCGGCCGTCCGTCGGAGTGCGAGCGTGAACTCGTACCCCGAAACCCTCACAAGGAGCCGGAAATGAAAGCACCGAGCCACAGATTGCTGTCCGTCCTGAAGAGAACGACGGCCATGCATCACGGAACGAAAACCGTTACTGAGACGGCCGCGACGACGCCCGGTCGGCGCCACGAGCATCGCGCCAGTGGCCCCGAGTCCCCCGTCGGCAAACGCCGTGGCGTCCTCCTGTTCGTCCTGCTCATCGCCCAGCTGATGGTCATCCTCGACATCACGGCCGTGAATATCGCGCTGCCGAGTCTCGCGAAAGACCTTCGGCTCACGGGCTCCGACATCAGCTGGACGATCACCAGCTACTCGCTCATCTTCGGAAGCCTGCTCCTCTTCGGTGGCCGCGCCGCGGATCTGCTCGGGCGTCGTCGGATGTTCTTGACCGGCCTCGCTGTCTTCACCGCATCGTCGTTCGCGTCGGCCATGGCGGGCACAGCGGCCGCCCTGTTTGCAGCTCGCGCCGGCCAGGGTCTCGGTGCTGCGCTGCTCTCTCCCGCAGCGCTTGCGATCATCATGACGGCGTTCCAGGGGAACCAGCGGGCGAAAGCGCTCGCCGCCTGGGGAGCAGTCGGAGGCGCGGGCGCGGCAATCGGCGTCCTCGTCGGCGGCGTCCTCACCGAGTTCGGCGACTGGCGAATGATCTTCTACGTCAATCTGCCGGTCGCAGCGGCACTCGCAATCGCGGCGATCAAGATCGTGCCCTCCGATCCGCAGAAGCCGCGCTGGCGAGGGCTCGACCTCCGTGGAGCCCTGCTCGCGACAACGAGCCTCGGCGCGATCGTCTTCGCGATCACACAGGGTGAGACCGCCGGCTGGACTTCGCTCCAGACTCTGCTGTTTGGTCTCGGTGGCCTCGCGGGCCTCTCTGCCTTCGCTGCCTTGGAGCGCCGCACGGATGCACCACTCCTTCGCATCGAGCGGCTAGCGGATCGTGCCGTCGGCGGCGGTCTCTTCCTCATGCTCGCGGCGGCCGGTTCGATCTTCGGCCTATTCCTGCTCAGCTCGCTCTACCTGCAGAACGTCCTCGGCATGGGGCCGCTCGCCACCGGCCTCGCCTTCATCCCCCTCGCAGTGGCAGCAGGGATCGGCGCGCACGCGGCCGGTCACATCGTCAGCCGCCACGGCGTGCGCGGGCCGCTCACCAGTGCATTCGTCGTCACGGCCGGCGGCATGACACTCCTCGCGCACGTCGGCGAGACAGGCAGCTACGTCCGCGACGTGCTGCCAGGAATGCTCATCGCAGGAGCGGGTCTCGGCGTCGCCGTCGTCTCGGTCTCGATCGCGATCCTCACCGGCGCCCGCGAAGAGGAGACAGGAATGATCTCGGGCCTCAACTCCACCGGTCACGAGATCGGCGGCACAATCGGCATCGCGATCTTCTCGACGATCGCGGCCGGAACCGGCATCCTCGCCGGCCCACAGGCCGCATCGGGAATCTCCCACGCGTTCATCGCAGCCGCGGTCCTCGCGAGCGTCGCCAGCCTGGTCGCGCTGGCCATCCTCCCAAGGGCACGCCACTTCGTGCCGAAGCTGCGGCTGAACCCGCTCGCGACTCCGGTTCACTGAGCCCGACGCGAATGACGGAATCACAACCGCATCAGCTCGTGTGGTCCGCTGCGCCGACCCGCGTAGGCGCTAGCCAAGGCGTCGAGCGATCCCAGGCCAACATCGCCGGGATCGCTCGCCGCGTTCAGCCGCTGCCATAGAGCGCCGATACTCGCGGGCACAGCGCGCAGCTGACTGACTTGGAGTTGGCTGTTCCGCCTCGCGGGACTCGACCGGTAGAAAGAACCGCTAGAAGGCCGGCCTCTGCGGGAGCTCCAGGCGAACGAGTTTGTGACTGGTTCTTGCGAAACCAGACGATTAGCGGGGCTTCTAGCGAGCGGAGCGGCACAGGAGTCGAACCTGCCTAGCGTCGGGCTACGACGCCGTACTGGTTTTGAAGACCAGTTGGGGCACCGGCCCCAGCCGCTCCGCGGCGGACACTAACTAGCCGAGCTTCGGCGATCGATAGGTTCAAGAACGTGCGCACGATCTCGATGACCGCCCTGCGACGGCTCGTGATCGGCGCGCAGGGCTACGCAACTCGTTCCCGTCGTGGCGACAGGGAGGTCGAGGAGACGATCCGCGCGCTCTCGGGTGTCCAGCTCGACTCGATCACGGCGGTCGAGCGAAGCCATCGCATCGTGCTCGGATCGCGCGTCGGCGCGTACCTCGAGCCGGGCGTTCGCCGCTCGGCGGCCCTCGACGAAGCATTCTCCCGGGCTCTCGACCGTCTGCGACGGCTGGTCGGCCTCGACCGGGCTGTGCGACGGTGACGGGGTGGCCACCGAGTTGCAGATACCGCTCGAAGGTCCGATGGGGGAGCCCGTCGACCTGGTGAGGACGTTCATGTCCCACGGCGTGGCAGACCTGCGGCCCGGCCAGGTCGATGAGGCGGAGCGTGCCTATACGACGACACTCGCGCTTCCTCGCGCGCAGCCGCGAACGATTCGGATTTCGGTGGGCCGGCCGGGCTTTGCGCGGGTAGAGGTCGGGGGGCGGAAGCTCGGTCAACAGGCCGCACGGGACCTCACGGCGGCGGTGCGTCAAATCCTCAACCTGGACGAAGACCTATCCGAGTTCTATGCGCTCGTCGTAGATGATTCCGACCTGTCGTGGGTGGCTGCAGGAGCGGGTCGGATGCTTCGGACGCCCACAGTCTTCGAGGCCGCGGTGAAAACCATCTGCACAACGAATGTCGCATGGTCGGCAACGGTTCGCATGGTCAACGCGCTCGTCGACAATCTCGGTGAGGCGGGGGCAGGTGGTGCCCGCGCCTTTCCTACGGCGTACGCGATGGCGTCTGTGCCAGAGCGCTTTTATCGGGAAACCGTCCGAGCCGGGTACCGCAGCGCGTACCTTCACGCGCTCGCTTCCGGCGTGGTTGCCGGCGTATTCGAGGTCGAAGAACTTGGCGTCCAAGCCGACCTACCGGACGACGAGGTTGCGTCAAGGCTCCTGGCCCTTCCCGGAATCGGACCATACGGCGCGGCCCATCTGATGATGCTCCTCGGGCGGCACTCCCGACTCATCTTGGATTCGTGGACGCGTCCCAAGTACGCGAAGGTCAACGGTCGGAAGGCCAGCGATGCGACCGTCGAACGCCGCTTCCGCCGCTATGGGAGGTACAGCGGGCTCGCGTTCTGGCTCTACCTCACGCGCGACTGGGTGCCCGACGAGCCAGTCCTGAGCCGCTGATGCCACATCCGGCGTGCACCACGTCACACTTAGGGAAGTGAACGCTGTCGACGTCCCGTGCCCAAGCTGCGGCGAGGCGAACCCGCCGGAGTCGCGCTTCTGCAGTAGCTGCGGCGCTAGGCTCGAAGCGTCCGGAGCACTCCGTGAGGAGCGGAAGCTCGTCTCGGTCCTGTTCGTCGACCTGGTGGGCTTCACTACGCGGAGCGACGGGGCCGACCCGGAGGACGTGCGCGACGCTCTCCAGCTCTACCACGCCGACGCGAAGCACCGGATCGAGCACTACGGCGGCACGCTCGAGAAGTTCATCGGGGATGCCGTGATGGCGGTGTTCGGTGCTCCGGTCGCGCACGGCGACGACGCGGAGCGTGCGGTTCGCGCGGCACTGAGTGTGCTCGATGGCATCGACGAGTTGAACCGCGACCATGGCCTCGAGCTGGCAGCCCGCGCCGCCGTCAACACGGGCGAAGCGGTGGTTTCGATGGGTTTCTCCCGAGGCGAGGCCCTTGCAACGGGCGACGTCGTGAACACAGCCTCGCGGCTGCAAGAGGCTGCGCCCACTGGACGCGTCATCGTCGGAGCCGAGACGTATCGGGCGACGAAACAGCGCATTCGTTACGAGTCAGCCGAAGCGGTCGCCGCCAAGGGCAAGGCCGAGCCAGTCGAGGCCTGGCTTGCAGTCGAGCCGTCGATGGCCCCGGCTGAAGGGCCCCTAACCACCCGCGAGATCGTCGGACGTGATCGCGAGTTGGAGCTCCTGAGATCACTCTGGACGCGAGCGAACTCGGACCGCCGCCCGCATCTCGTCACGATCGTCGGACCACCGGGCATCGGCAAGTCGCGCCTGTGTCACGAGGGAGCCGCGCTCATTGCAGTTGAAGGCGACAGGGCGTTCCGCGGACGCTGCCTGCCGTACGGGGAGCAAGCCGGCTACCAGGCCTTTTCGTTCCTCGTCCGAGATGCGTGCGGGATCCTCGCGTCCGATCCGGCGCGCAGCTCGCTCGGGAGAAGCTCGAGCGCACCGTGCGCGAGACCATGCCTGACGCGGAAGCGTCGGAAACGGCCCGCTATCTCGCACTCCTGCTCGGTCTCGCGCCCGAGGACGCCGTCAACGAGGCTCGGCTCCTCTTCTTCGCGGCCCGGCGATTCCTCGAATGCCTCGGTTTCGCCCAGCCGACGGTTCTCATCTTCGAGGACGTGCACTGGGCACAGTCGAGCGAGATCGAGCTGCTCGAATACCTCGCTCACCACCTTCGGGACTCCCCGCTTCTTCTCATTGCGCTGGCACGTCCCGAGCTGCTCGACGCCCAGCCGAGCTGGGGCAGTGGCCTCGCCGGCCAGACGACGATCCCTCTCGATCCATTGGAAGCGGCGGATGCTGCCGCTCTCGCAGCCCAGGTTGTCGCGGAGTCGACGGAGCGTTCAGTCGACGTCGAACGTCTCGTGGAAGTCGCGGGAGGAAACCCGCTCTTCCTCGAGGAGCTCGCCGCATCCGTCGGGGAGGTCGGCGAAGGCGCCGATCTGCCGGTCACCGTTCGCGAGGCGATCGCGGCGCGTATCGATGCGATGCCGCCGGACGTTCGCACGGCTTTGCTGTCCGCCGCGGTGGTGGGAAGGACGTTCTGGCGAAGCGTGCTCCAGTCGGTCGGAGAAGTCGGAGACGTCGACGATGCACTGCTGGTTCTCGAGTCGAGGGACATCGTCCGGCGCGACCCCTCGAGTCAGCTCGCCGGTGACGTGCAATTCACCTTCAGGCACATGCTGATTCGCGAGGTCGCCTACTCCACCGTGCCGCGCGCGGCGCGGCGTGACCGTCACGCCGCCGTGGCGAAATCGATCGAGCACGTGCTCGGCGCTTCGGCGGACACGCTCTCCTCGATCCTGGCCTACCACTGGAGCGAAAGCGACGAGCCCGCCCGCGCCGTTCATTACCTCTTGATCGGCGCCGACAGGGCTCGGCGCAGCTGGGCACAGCGTGCGGCCCTCGATCTCTATTCGAGGGCGTTGGAGCTCGCCGACGGAGACGACCTGCGGCGACGCATCCGCCTGCAGCGGGGTCTCGCACTGGTCGAGCTCGATGACCACGAACGTGCGGCCGAGGAGCTCGACGAGCTCCTGCCCGAGCTGGAGGGCCACGAGAAGCTCGACGCCCTGATCGGCCGCGGGCACGCGGCGGTCTGGACCGAGCGCGATGCCGAGACGATTGCGACCGCGGCGGAGGCGCTCGCACTTGCCGAGGACCTCGGCGACGAGTCGGGTGTCGCCGCGGCGCTCGCAATGCAGAGCCAGGGCCTCGCCATGCGCGGTGCGGAGGGTGATCTCGACAGTGCGCTCGAGCTCGGGGACCGCGCCTTA
>WNGE01006492.1_pt1 | contig 22064 bp, 18 predicted proteins | sample 5400651 | NCBI WGS metagenome assembly WNGE01 (sample SAMN13153370, study PRJNA577476) | soil metagenome | isolation source: 60 cm soil or saprolite under grassland replicate 2 | place: USA:California | collected 2016-06-15 | reverse complement strand
GAGCAGATTCTACCCAATTTCTTTCCAAGCCTCGCCCGAGAAGCTTAACCCGGCAAGATCTCCTTAAGGGCGCAGTCAATCCTGTCGACTTCTTCGCGGATTACTCTGATCGATTGTTGGTTTCTCGATGGGTGAGCCAACGGAGTGATTCCTTCCAGAGCGCCTCGTATTTGATGATTCCGAGCCAAAATGAAATTGAGGCGTGCGCTCCTCTCCTTACGACTTCTGTAAACGCCTCCGACGAACTGATTGGAGCTACAGCTCGCGCCGAGGGCCTTGCGCTCGTAACCCGCGATGCGATGATTCGCAACAGCCCTTTGCTCAAGACGATCTGGTAAACGCCGTCATTTCTAGCTCCCGTTCATCTTTATGAATTAGGTTATTTCAAAACAGCCCGTGCCCGCATTCCGCTTCTCAGTGGTTTTCGATACCATGTAGTGCAAAAGAATTGTGAGGCCACTATGCCTGACTTCACTCTGCGGGTAAACGGCGGTGAGCGGAAGGCGGATGTTTCGCCGGACACGCCACTGCTTTGGGTTCTGCGTGACACGCTGCAACTAACCGGAACGAAGTTTGGCTGTGGCGCTGGGCTGTGTGGGGCGTGTACGGTCCACGTTGACGGTAATCCTGTGCGCTCCTGTTCGACGCCGGTGTCGCAAGTTGCAGGGAAGAACATCACCACAATTGAGGGGCTGTCCGCGAATGGGCTGCATCCGCTGCAACAAGCCTGGATTGCGGAAGAAGTTCCGCAATGCGGGTACTGTCAGACGGGCCAGATCATGGCTGCGGCGGCGCTGCTGGCAAAGACTCCGCAGCCTTCGGACGATCAGATCACGCAGGCGATGAATGGGAACATTTGCCGTTGCGGAACGTACGATCGCATCCGGCGGGCAATACATCGCGCGGCGGGCGCGGGAGGTGCGCGATGAGTACTCCAGTATCAGCACCAGCTAAGACAAAAGGTCCCGCGGTCTCACGCCGAGAGTTTATCGGGATTGGTCTGGCGGCGGGGACAGGACTGGTTGTGGGGTTTTATCTACCGCACGGCTCCGCAACTGGCAAGGATGCATTTGCCCCCAATGCTTATTTGAGGATTGCGCCGGATGGAAAGATCACCGTCATGGTGGCTCGCTCGGAAATCGGGCAGGGCGTGCGCACTTCGCTTCCTATGATTCTGGCGGAGGAACTGGAAGCTGACTGGAAGCAGATTGAAATTGAGCAGGCGGGCGCGAGTACGTTGTTCGGTGATCAGAGCACGGGTGGAAGCGCCAGTATAAAGACCACGTGGGATCCGATGCGCAAAGCCGGAGCGGCGGCGCGCGAGATGCTCATCAGCGCAGCGGCGCTGGAGTGGGGCGTGGGCCGTGACACTTGCAAGGCAGAGAATTCCAGCGTGGTGCAAAACGCGACGAATCGCCGATTGAGCTACGGGCAGTTGGCAAAAAGAGCTTCGACGTTACCAGTGCCGACTGATCCACCGCTGAAGCAGGCGAAGGATTACAAAATCGTTGGCAAACCATTGCCTCGGCTGGACACGCCGTCGAAAGTGACGGGCACGGCAACGTACGGGATCGATTTCCGCTTGCCGGATATGAAGTATGCAGTGCTGGCGCGGTGTCCGGTTTTCGGCGGCAAGGTTGCGAGCTTCAATGATGCGGAGGCCAAGAAAGTGCCCGGCGTTAGCTACGTCGGCAAGATCGGCGATTCGGCGGTCGCTGTGGTGGCAAGCAGCGTTTGGGGCGCGATGGAAGGACGTCGCGCGCTCAACGTGAGCTGGGATGAAGGGCCGAATAAAGATCTGAATTCGGCGCAGATTTACGACTCGCTGAAGAGGGCTGCATCGGGCAAGGCTGCATCGCTCTACTCGATTGGAGATGTAACCAAGCCTTCCGGACGGCGGATCACTGCCGCGTATCAGCTCCCATTCATGGCCCACGCGCCGATGGAACCGGGCAACTGCACCGCACACTATCGCGGATCGAATTGCGAGTTGTGGGCGCCCACGCAGGTTCCGCAGGATGTTCGTGACTCGGTGGCACAGGCTGTCGGCCTTGATGCCGATCAGGTGAAAGTGAACGTCACGCTGGCGGGTGGCGGATTCGGGCGGCGGCTGGAGCATGATTACGGAGTGGAAGCGGCTCTGGTTTCGAAGGCCATCAATGGACCGGTGCAGGTGCTGTGGACGCGCGAAGACGATATGCGGAATTCCACCTATCGTCCGGCCAGCTATCACGAGTTGAACGCAAAGCTGGATGGGCGTGGATGGCCGATTGCCTTCTCCCATCGGATCGTGATGCCGTCGATCAATGGACAAAAGGGAACGCCAACGGAGGGCGGAATCGATCCGGAAGTAAAGGATGAGGCCTCATTCGTCTACGCATTTCCGAACGCTTCAATCGAATACGTGATGACGCAGACTCCAATTCCACTGGGGTGGATGCGATCTGTTAACGCATTGCAGGTGGCGTTTGCGGCGGAGTCTTTCATGGACGAACTTGCAGCGGCAGCCGGAAAGGATCCGTTGGAACTGCGGTTGCATTTGGTGTCAGCGGATCAGAACCTGAACGGATGGCAGACGGCGCGGATGCGCGGCGTGGTGCAAATGGCAGCGGACAAGGCGGGATGGGGCAAGCCGCTGGCAGCGGGGCATTTTCACGGAATTGCATGCTTCGGGTCATTCAACAGCTACGCGGCTGAGGTAGTTGAGATTTCGATGGAGAACGATCAGCCGCGGGTGCATCGCGTGGTCGCAGCAGTGGACTGCGGGCTGGTGGTGAACCCGAACATCTTGGAACAGCAGATTCAGGGCGCAGTGGTGTTTGCTCTCACAAACGCTTTACACGGGCAAATCACGATTGACAAAGGGCGCGTGGTGCAGGGCAACTTCGACGACTATCCGCCGGTGCGCATGAAGGAAGCTCCAACAGTCGAGGCTTACCACGTGGAGAGCACCGAAGCGCCAACTGGTATCGGGGAGCCTCCAGTGCCGCCGCTCGCGCCAGCTCTATGCAATGCGATTTACGCGGCCACGAAGAAGCGAATCCGGGCGTTGCCGATTTTGAGCAGCTGACCACAGAGGGCACAGAGGAACACAGAGGATTTCTCTCTTATCATCATTAATTTCTACGGCAAAGCTCTCACTGCGCTCGCGACTGGTTCTTTACTTTTTCTCGCCTGGGTTCCGCACAACCATAGTTTTCAATTATTACTTCACTGCACGGTGGGGAAGTTTTCTTGTTCCCCAACGATGAGTTTAAAAATCGTGATGTTCTGGCCAAAATTTCGTACGTTTAGGTTGGGATACCGCGAAAATTTTGTCTCGAGTTCGCGAGCCAAAGCGATATCCCATCCCATTTGAACTACCCAAACTGCGTCTCCGGATTTCAGGTCGTGCTTGCGCAGCATTTCATTCCACTTGGGGGGGAATGTCTCGGCTGTAAAGCGGTTTGTGCTCCCCTCTGTGGCTATGACTTTGTGCGAGTCACATTGGAAGGTTAGAAGGCCCGGAATCGGCCTGTCGAAGGGCACAGGCCGCTGATGGCAGAGATAGTGGCCCAGCATAAGTGCAGCCTGATTGTCGGCGAAGATCGGGTCGGTGGTAGGAATTTGGCTACCGATAAAAGCGATCGCTTGGTTCATGTAGGCAATGTTCTGGTCTGCGCGAGGGATGTAAGGACGATGCGGCGCTCCGAAGAGGTTTGAGATTATGACCACGATCAAGGCTGCAACGGTTCCGTAAGCAACGCGCTCGCGGGTGATTTTGGCAATTGAGACGCCGATCGCAGGTATGGCAAACATGGCAAGGAATACGGAGTGCCGTGTGCCTCCGTAGGGGTATATACCGGCAAGGGCGGCGGCGCAGTTTATGATGAATGGGATAACCAGAAGAAATCCGAGCCAGCGAGATGTAATGCGCGGCTTGGTTGGATCTGGTTTTGATGTGATGAGTAGTACGATTCCGACGATAAAGAGTGGAAACATGACATCGCCCACTGCCAACTGCCCAAATAAGAATTGGAACACGCCTCCGGTTCGGGCAAAGATGAACAGAAGGGGGTTGTCGCGATGAGGCTGATAATAGGAGTTGAGGAGATAAGCATCCTGCATGAAGCCGCGCAGGACGTTGGATCCGCTGAACGCTCTGGATAATCCTGAGATGTAGACCTCATACAAGAACAGGCTGATTCCCAGGGCACCCACCTGGCCTGCGGACCATGTGATAAGCACTCTGGCCGACGGACTAGATGAGCGCAGCCGCACCAGCGCATAGACTGCCAACCAAGCCGCGAAAAAAACTGCGGAATAATGAGAGAGCAGCGCGAGATAAAGGCACAGCAGGGAAACGGACATCCGCCATGCGGAATTCCTCGACAAAGTTTCGTCAAGGAAATACAAGGCTCCGGCGCAGAAGACCAGCAGCAGCGCGTAATGCCGTACCTCCGCCGAAAGCTCAATCATGGGTGGAAGAAAGCTGACGAAAATAAGGCTGACCCGGGCAGCAGTGCGGCTAAAGTTGTTCGCCACCCACGCATAGAAAATCCAGCAGAAGAGCGTCCCGGCAATGACAGAAGGCAAGCGGAGCACCAGTTCCGACGTTCCAAAGGCACGCCAGAAACGAAGCAGAAACACAAGGAGCGGCGGATGGGCAATGCCCAAACTTCGCTGATAGGTCAGCCACCACGATGGCGTGTTCGCCGCACGAAAATGCAGAGCTTCATCAGGATTGAGAAAAGTTCCGTGTGCGATCCAGAGACGAAGCAGAAACCCGGCTACGACGATAGTTGCCACCGCGAGATCATTATGAGCCTCGAACCAGGTCTCAATAATGGACGCTCGCGATTGCCGGCTCGCGGAAGCAGGTCCTTGTTCTTCAGAAATTTGTGGCTGCTGAGTCATCCGATTGGTGGCGGTTACCAATGATAGCCGCCCAGCCATTTGACCGGAAAGCGTGCGGCCAGAGAGTTGGCGAGGCGTTCGTCGGCGGTGATGACATATGCGTTACTGCTGACCGCTAAAGCGACATAAAGGCTGTCATAAACGGTCCGCTCGAAGGCTAGGGCAATGGCCAGCGCCTGCGGCAACAACTCGCTGCTCGAAATTGATGGGATTCGCAAAGCTGTGACACTTGAAACCGCCGCGGTGGCATTCGCCGCCGACAGCTCTCCCCGGCGCGCTGCTTTCCAGGCTGCATTTGCGATTTCGGCCCAGAATATGTCAGGTACCAGGAAGTTGACTTGGCTGCGCACGTAAGCCTGCAGTAATTGCGCAGCTTCTTCGGCAAACGGCTCCTGCCCCGATGGAAGGAACCATTTCACACCTACGCTGGCATCGACAACGATTGTCGTCAACGCTCACGATCCTCACGAATCATTTCCTCAGCGGTGGGAAATGGTCCCGAACCCGACGGAGATGCGGAACGAATCCTCTTGAGTTCCTCGAATGCCTTGCGGCGCCTTTTGAGTTCGGCCGCGGTGGGAATGTTCTGCTCCAGCAAGCTCACCACCTCTGCCGCGATGGATTTTCGATGAGAGCGAGCGCGCTGCCGAAGGGCCTCGTAAAGATCGTCCGGAACGTTTTCGACATACAGCGTTGCCATTGGATTACCCCTAGATTTCCATTGGACTATCCTAGATACATGCTAGCATGACCCTAGGAAAAGGCGGCTACGATGCCTCCCGCTTAGGTCAAGTCTTTGGAATCTGCGGGAAACGCGGTCTAACGTCCAACCTGCACCTACACCGCCCCCGGGTTCGATTTGGAGGTCCTACCACCTACATGTTAGGTTAACTAGTTTCACCATTCAGGCAGCCCAGCCACTGCTGTGACGAGGTCTGTTTGTCCGCGCTTCCGACTACGCCCACCATCCGCAAAACCGCGCTGAATGCAGTCCATCGCCAGATGGGGGCGAAGATGGTCGAATTCAACGGCTGGGACATGCCGGTTGAATATCCAACCTCAGGCGGCATTATTGCCGAGCACATGGCGGTGCGCACTGGCGTAGGAATTTTTGACGTCAGCCACATGGGGGATATTCGACTCAGCGGGCCGGGGGCGCTCGCGGCGGTGCAGCACATTTCAATGAATGATGCTGCGCGGCTTGCGGTGGGGCAGGCGCAGTATTCGGCGCTGCTCTATCCGCAGGGGACGTTTGTTGATGATGTAATCGTGCATCGGCTGGCTGATGACGAATATTTGCTGGTCATCAATGCCGGCACCCGCGAAAAAGATTTCAACTGGGTGCGCGAGAACACTCGCAACTTGGACTGCCGGGTGGAAAATCTTTCCGACGATTTCACGCAGATCGCGATTCAGGGACCAAGAGCAGTGGTGGTCTTGCAGAGGCTTACGGACGCCGATCTTTCATCAGTGAAATTTTATTGGGTGATGCGTGGCACGGTTTGCGGGCTGAGAAATATCCTGATTGCAAGAACTGGCTACACCGGAGAGGATGGATTCGAAATCTATATCCCTGCCGCCGAGGCGACTAGCGCGCGGGTTTGGAACGAAATTCTCAAGACTGGCAAAGACTTGGGGATTCTTCCCTGCGGTTTGGGCGCGCGCAATACGTTGCGTCTCGAGGCCAAGCTTCCTCTCTACGAACATGAAATTTCCGATACCATAAACGTTTGGGAAGCGGGGCTCGATCGATTCTGCAAAATGGAGAAGCCCGAGTTCATCGGGCGAGCTGCGTTGGAGAAAGCGCGAACTGAAGGCTTGAATCGTGTGCTCACCGGAATTGAGATGATTGATCGCGGCATTGCGCGGGATGGCTATAAGGTCCAGGACGAAACCGGACGCGAGATCGGTTACGTTACCAGCGGGTCGCCAGCACCATTTCTGAAGAAAAATATTGCGCTCGCGTATGTGCCGCCTGCCTTTTCAAAAATCGGCCGCGAACTCAAGGTTGACATTAGAGGGCAGGGAGTTACCGCGCGAGTCGTGCCGACACCGTTTTACAAACGGCAGAAAAAGACTTAACCACAGGGAGCACAGAGGAACACAGAGGAAATTAGCAACCGGAAGCAGAAGCCAGGAGCTAAACCTGCATGTCTTATCCCCCCGACTTCAAATACACGAAGCAGCACGAATGGATCAAAGCCGATGGCAACAGCGCGACCGTCGGCATCACAGATTATGCGCAGGAATCACTCGGCGATATTGTTTTTGTCGAGACGCCCAAGGTCGGCGCTGAGCTCACTGCGGGCAAAGCTTTTGGAACGGTCGAATCAGTAAAAGCAGTTTCTGATCTCTATGCGCCTGCGTCAGGCACGGTCACAGAAGTGAATGGGGAGTTAGCCACTGCTCCTGAAAAGATCAATAAAGACGCTCACATCGCGTGGATCATGAAAATCAAATTGAAGAATCCGGGCGAGCTGAATTCGCTGCTCTCGGCTGCCGATTATGAGAAGTTTGTGGCGGAAGAAGGAGGCCATTGAGCTTGTTTATAGAAGATTCCTGAACCACAAAGGGCACAAAGGCAGACGAATGAGGTTTGAAGCAGAGGATTTCCTTGGTGTGACTTCGTGCCCTTCGTGGTTTGAGTTAAAGGAGACCTGCACATTGAGCGAACAGGATCGCTGCCACTCGAAGTCAAGATCAAAGCGACCTGCGGTCACATCTAATAGGGGTTCAAATGCGCTATCTGCCCAAATCTCCTGCTGATCGCGAGGCCATGCTGAGAGCGATTGGCAAGCGCTCGATTGCCGATCTTTTTGCGCCAATTCCAGCGGAATACCGTCTGAACCGCGATCTGAAAGTTCCGCGGCAGATGGCGGAATCGGAAATCGTGGAGTGGTTCCGGGAGCGTTCGCATGAAAACGGCGACGGCTATGCAACATTTCTTGGCGCAGGCGCTTACTACCACTATCGGCCGGTAATCATTGATTCCCTTATCTCGCGCGGAGAATTTCTGACAGCGTATACGCCCTACCAGGCGGAGGTTTCGCAGGGGACGCTGCAATCTATCTTCGAATTTCAAACCATGATCTGCGAGCTCACCGGCATGGAAGTTGCGAACGCTTCCATGTATGACGGCTCGACCGCGGCAACGGAAGCCGTGATGATGGCGGTGCGGCTCACTGGCCGACAGTCGGTAGTGGTGGCGCGCGCCGTGCATCCCGAGTACCGCGAAGTGCTGGCGACGTACGCTCATCATCAGGGATTACCGATCACCTCGGTCCCATTTTCTGACTCTGGCCGCATCGATCTCGAAGAACTAGGAAGGTCTGTTACTGCAGAGACGGCGTGCGTTTTGATTCAGTCGCCGAACTTTTTTGGGACGATCGAAGATGTTCGCGGCATTGCTGAACTTGCGCACAAGAGCGGCGCTTTGCTGGTGGTCTCGATCGCCGAAGCGGTTTCGCTTGGCATCGTAGAACCTCCGCGCCAGGCGGACATAATTGCGATGGAAGCGCAATCCTTCGGAGTTCCGCTTGGGTTCGGAGGACCGTACTGTGGTGTAATCGCCACCCGCGAGCAGTTTGTCCGCCAGATGCCAGGTCGGCTGGTTGGCCAAACCACAGATCGCAATGGCAAGCGCGGATTCGTTCTCACGCTCGCGACGCGGGAGCAACACATCCGGCGGGAAAAAGCGACGTCCAACATTTGTACGAATCAAGCGCTGATCGCGCTGATGGCAAATATCTTTATGACGGTCTACGGCAAGGTTGGGCTAACGGAGCTGGCGCGGCAGAACTTGGCCAAAACTGACTATGCTGTTCAGCAGTTTGGGAAGCACGCGAAGATATTGTTCTCCGCTGCGCCACGATTCAATGAATTTGTCGTGCAGACGAGTGAAGATCCGTATGCGATCAACGGTCGCATCCTTGGGCATAAGATCGTCGGCGGACTTCCGCTGAAGAAGTTTTATCCCGAACTTGGGAACGTGTCGCTATGGTGCTGCACCGAGATGACCAGCCGTACGACTATTGATACGGTTGTGGGCCTTGCCGCGCAAAGTGAACGCTCAGTTAAATCAGCGAGTGAAGAGGCTGATGTGGAAGAAGTGACGCGATAGGAACGGGCTGCGACCAAATAGAACCACAGAGGGTACCCTTCGACTTCGCTCAGGGCAGGCTCCGGAACACAGAGGAACGAGAGAATTGAAACACTTCACCCGCAAAGCTACGCGTCATACCAGCCAGAATGAAGGGTTGATCTTCGAGAAATCTTCTGCGGGGAAGGCCGCGTGGAGGCTGCCGCTGCTCGACGTGCCGGAGGTGGATGCGTCTAAGCTGTTGGGCGATGCGGAGAGAAAAGACCTTGGAAACATGCCCGAAGTGAGCGAGATCGAAATCATCCGGCACTTTACGCGGCTTTCGACGTGGAACTATGCCATTGACCTGGGCATGTATCCGCTTGGCTCCTGCACGATGAAATACAACCCGCGAGTGAATGAGGTGGTTGCGCGATTGGAAGGTCTGGCTAACGCACATCCATACCAGCCGGAGCGTGCTTCGCAAGGTGCTCTGCGCATCATGAAGACGCTCAGCGATTGCCTGACGGAAATCACGGGCATGGATGCCATCACTCTGCAGCCAGCCGCCGGCGCACACGGCGAGCTTACGGGACTCTTGATGGTGCGAGCCTATCAGCAGTCGAAGGGTAATCCGCGCAAGAAAATTCTTATCCCTGACTCGGCCCACGGGACGAATCCCGCGACCGCTGCGACGGTTGGTTATGCAGTTGAAAATCTGAAGTCCAACGTGCAGGGGATGGTTGACGTCGCTGCACTTGGCGCGCAGATGAACGAAGATGTGGCGGCGCTGATGCTTACCAATCCCAATACGCTTGGCGTTTTCGAGCAGGAGATCCATAAAATTGCCGCTATTCTGCATGCTAAGGGCGGCCTGCTTTACATGGATGGCGCCAACATGAATGCGCTGGTCGGCAAAGTGCGTCCGGGGGATTTCGGGGTGGATTTAATGCACCTGAATCTGCACAAGACTTTTTCCACGCCTCACGGCGGAGGCGGTCCAGGGTCAGGCCCGGTAGCAGTGAAGCAATTTCTTGAACCGTTTTTGCCCACCCCCGTCGTCGTCGCGAAATCAGATGGGACGCTGGCTTTCGACTATAGCCGTCCCCAATCGGTTGGGCGCGTGCGGGCGTTCCACGGAAACTTCGGAATGTTTGTGCGAGCGCTGGCGTACATTCTTGCGAACGGCCCAGATGGTTTGCGGGAGACGACGGAAGACGCGGTGCTGAACGCAAATTACATTCGCCAGGGAATCGAAGGCACGTACGATTTACCTTACTTGACGCCGACCATGCACGAGGTCGTTTTCAGCGATCGGATTCAAGCCAAAAAAGGCGTGAAGACGATGGACATCGCCAAGCGGCTGATCGACTATGGCTTTCATCCCTACACGACTGCGTTCCCGCTGATTGTCCCCGGCGCTCTGATGATTGAGCCGACGGAGAGCGAGTCCAAGGAAGAACTTGATTTGTTCATTGAGGCGATGAGAGCGATTGCGGCGGAGGTGGAGGAAGACCCAGAGACCGTGCTTTCGGCACCGCACTCCACCCGGGTCTCGCGGCTGGACGAAACTGCGGCGGCGCGGAAGCCTGTATTGCGGTGGAAACCAAGCCTGTGATTCGGGACGGGCGTTGACGCCCGTCCTCCATGCATTAGTCGCTACTTCTTTTCTTCAAAAGCCACGCTGGCGCGGGTGTTTTCCCAGTCCAGATGCATCGTGCAATTGTTGCCCGCCTGGTCGAAACCGATTGTGAAATTCTCCACAGGCCCGGGTGTTTTGGAGACCTGCATATCGATGCGCAGGAGTTCGTCGCCCTCATACTTGTAAGGAATGCCCCATTCGCCGGTTTTCTTGTTGATGATTAGGGTCCATTTGTCCTGCTTGGGAATAGTGAAGATGGTATAGCTGCCAGCGGGAACGTCTTTGCCATTCACATTAAGGTTCGCATCCGTCACGAAGGTCGTGGCGTCATTGGCACCGGTGCGCCAGACTTCGCCGTAGGGTACGAGTCCACCGTAAATCTTGCGGCCTTTTGCGCGTGGGCTGGAGTAATCGACACGAATGGTCTTGCCATCTGCGAATTGGCACTGTGCCTGTGCCGCAGGGCTGGGCCGGCTGGCCTTCTCTTCCTGCGCAAGTGCAGCAACTGCAATCAAAACGAACATCGAAAGACATAAAGCAACGATTCGCTTCTGCATAGGTTCTCCTGTCAAGATTTGAAATTACTTAGACGTAGGGATTTCGTCAGGGATATCACGGATTTGTCGAAACCTTAGGTTTTATCAAGCATGCACCGGACGGAGGCTCGGCTTTGCGCTTAACAATTGCCGCAACACATATTGCAAGATTCCGCCGTTCGCATAATACTGAGCCTCCTGCGGTGTATCGATACGGACCAGGGCCCTGAATTGTTTGCTTCTGCCATTCGCTGCAGCTTTCACGGTGAGCTCCCGGCCGGACACGAACTTATCCATCAGAGCGCGAATTCCCGCGATCTCGAAAACTTCTTCGCCGGTCAGCCCGTGGGATTCTGCATTTTCCCCAGCACGGAATTGCAGCGGCAGAATGCCCATACCGACCAGATTCGAGCGATGAATGCGTTCGTAACTTTCAGCGATCACCGCGTGTACGCCGAGAAGGCGAGGGCCTTTCGCAGCCCAGTCGCGGGAAGAGCCGGCGCCGTATTCCTTGCCCGCAATAACGATCAGCGCCACAGCTTCGGCAAGATATTTTTCCGACGCTGCGAAGATGGTCACCTCGGCGCCGTCGGGCAGATGCCGGGTAAATCCTCCTTCTAAATTCGGGACCATTTTGTTGCGCAGGCGGACATTGGCGAAGGTGCCGCGCACCATGACCTCGTGATTTCCACGGCGAGAGCCGTAGGAATTGAAGTCGGCGGGCCTCACTCCGTGCTCTTGCAAATATTTACCCGCTGGGCTGTCTTTCTTTATCGATCCGGCAGGCGAAATGTGGTCGGTAGTAACGCTGTCGCCCAGAACGGCCAGCACGCGAGCGCCGTGAATGTCCTCCACTGGCACGGGTTTCAGCGTCATGTCGTCGAAATACGGGGCGCGGCGGATGTAGGTGGAATCATCTTCCCAAGCGTAGGTCTCGCCTTTGGGAACGGGCAGGCCGCGCCAGCGATGGTCGCCATGATAAACCTCGCCGTAGCTGCGGCGGAACATATCGGAGGAGATCGATTTGCTGATCACTTCGTTTACCTCGCGTTGCGAGGGCCAGATATCAGTGAGATAGACCGGCTTGCCATCTTTACCCTGGCCAAGGGGATCTTTGCGCACATCTATGTCGATGCGCCCAGCAAGCGCGAAAGCGACCACTAGCGGCGGAGACATCAGATAATTCGCGCGGACATCGGGATTAATGCGGCCTTCGAAATTGCGGTTTCCGGAGAGCACGGATGCCACGACGAGTTCGTTTTCGTCGATGGACTGTGAAATTTCGGCGGGCAGCGGCCCGGAGTTCCCGATACAGGTAGTGCAGCCGTAGCCGACAATGTGGAATTTTAATTTTTCCAGATAGGGCGTAAGACCAGCGCGTTCTAAATAGTCGCGCACCACCATGGAACCGGGGGCAAGCGACGTTTTCACCCAGGCTGGGACCTGCAATCCGCGCTCAACGGCTTTTTTAGCGAGCAATCCGGCAGCGATCATTACTGATGGATTGGAGGTATTCGTACAACTGGTGATAGCAGCAATGACCACCTTACCGTGGCTCAGAGCGGACGGCACGTCCTGCGGAACGTGCTCTTCGTGGCGCAAGTCGCCCTCGCCGATGGCAGCGGGATTGCCGCCTTCCTGCTCCCATCGGCCCAGGTTACTGTGGATGCCTTCGCGCCAGATTTGGGCTTCATCAAAGACGGCAAGGCTTGTTCGAAAGACTCCCGAGCTTTGGAAAGCGGCACGCGATCCTGCGGGCGCTTGGGGCCTGCAAGGCTTGGCTCGACAGTCGCCAGGTCGAGCGCGAGCAGCTCCGAATATTCTGCTTCAGGCGTCTTTTCGTCGTGAAACAGGCCTTGTTCGCGGCTGTACGCCTCCACCAATGCGATCTGCTCTTCGGAACGGCCGGTTAGACGCAGATAGTTCAGCGATTCTTTATCTATAGGAAAGATTCCGCAGGTTGCGCCGTACTCCGGTGACATGTTGCCGATGGTAGCGCGATCGGCAAGAGGCAAATCCTGAAGCCCGGGTCCGAAGTATTCGACAAATTTGCCCACCACGCCGTGCTTGCGAAGCATCTCCGTAATGGTCAGCACTAGATCGGTTGCAGTCGCGCCTTCGCGCAGCTTGCCGGTGAGCTTTACGCCGACCACTTGCGGAATCACCATCGAGACCGGTTGTCCGAGCATTGCGGCTTCGGCTTCAATGCCGCCCACGCCCCAGCCCAAGACGCCCAGGCCGTTGATCATAGTGGTGTGCGAGTCGGTACCGACAAGAGTGTCTGGATAAGCGGTGCGATGGCCATTCGTTTCGTGAACAAAAACTACGCGGGCGAGATACTCGAGGTTAACCTGGTGGACGATTCCGGTATCGGGCGGAACAATTGCTAAATTGCGAAAAGCAGTCTGGCCCCAGCGGAGGAATGCGTAACGTTCTTTGTTGCGTAGGAATTCAAGTTCGGAATTGAGCTGGAAGGCTTGCGGAGTGCCGAATTCATCTACCTGCACCGAATGATCGATGACGAGTTCAGCCGGCTGGAGGGGATTGATCAAAGTTGGATCACCTGACAGACGCTTCATGGCATCGCGCATGGCGGCGAGATCGACGATTGCGGGCACGCCGGTGAAATCCTGCAAAAGTACGCGGCTAGGGGTGAAGGCAATTTCCTTGTCGGGCTTCGATTTCTTATTCCATGCGGCCAGCGCTCGAATATCTTCCTTTTTCACATTCTGGCCATCTTCGGTGCGCAGCAGGTTCTCCAGGAGAATGCGAAGCGAGTAAGGCAGATGCTTCGTCGAAATGCCCTGCTTGTCGAGCGCATCCAGCCGGTAGATTTCATATTCTTTGGTGCCAACTTTAAGAATGGCGCGGGCATTGAAGCTATTCATTGATAAGGCCTTCCTGAACGTCTTCCACAACAGCGGAGAGAACCATCAAGGAATAGTTTAGTCGTTTCAAGTCGGATTTGCGTAGAGCGGGTGTGGAGGAGCGAGTGCACGAAGTTCTACTTGGGAAGGAAAATTCCTCTCGCGTGGGCGGGCGGGGGCGTCCGCCCCTACGTGTAACGTGACGCTACATGCGTATGGCCTGAATTAACAACCACGTGTTCAGGATGGCGATTAGAGCCGCCGTGCTCCAGGACAAGGCTCGCAGCCAGGGTGCGTTCACAAATTCGCCCATCTGACTTGGCTGAAGATCAGCAGGTCCGCGGTGCCCTTTTCTCCCCACAATGCCGTAACCACGATGGCGGGAGCGATGGCAATGCTGCGCGTAATCAGACGCCGCAGCCAGGGGCGCAGGCGGATGTTGAGGAAGCCTTCCATTACCACCTGTCCGGCCAAAGTGCCTGTGAGAGTGGAGTTTTGACCGGAGGCGAGAAGCGCGAGGGCAAACACCGTGCTCGCGCCGGTGACACCGAGGAGCGGAGAGAGCAGCTTGTGGGCATCCTGGATTTCAGCAATTTGGTTGAAGCCATGGCGGTAGAACGTGGCGGCGGAAACGATGAGAATGGCGGCGTTGACCAGCAGAGCGAAAGTTAGCGCAACAGTGGAGTCGATTACTGAGTAGTGAATGGCTTCGCGCTTGCCCTCATGAGTTCGATCGAAGTCGCGCGTTTGCACGATCGCGGAGTGCAGATAGAGATTGTGCGGCATCACGGTGGCGCCGAGGATTCCGATGGCGATGTAGAGCATGCCGCGATCACGGAAAATTTGAGAAGAGGGGACAAAGAACCCTTGCACGATGCCGAGCATGCTCGGCCGAGAAAAAAGAATTTCAAGCCCGAAGCAAACGCCGATGGTTCCTATGAGAACGATTACCAGTGCTTCCAAAAAACGAAAGCCCCTCTGCTGGAGGAAGAGGATTATCAGAACATCCAACGCGGTGAGGCAAACGCCCCACAGGAGCGGGATTTGAAACAGCAGATTGAGCGCGATGGCCGAACCAATCACCTCGGCGAGATCGCAGGCGGCAATAGCAATCTCGGCAAATCCCCAGAACGCGAATGAGACTTTGCGGCTGAAATGGTCACGGCAGGCTTGGGCGAGATCGCGGCCTGTCACGACTCCCAATTTGATGGCCAGGCTCTGCAGCAGAACAGCCATCAAATTGGACAGCATGACGACGGAAAGCAAAGTGTAGTTATAGCGGGAGCCACCGGCCAGATCGGTTGCCCAATTGCCAGGATCCATGTAACCGACGGCGACCAAAAAACCCGGGCCAGCGAAGGCAAACAGCTTGCGAAGCGCGCCGGCGGTCCTCGGAACGTGGAGGCTGCGGTAAACTTCCGGAAGGCTCGGGGCGAGCGCTTGATTGCGCCATGTTTCGGCTTGCGGATTGAGTACGTCAGTGCCCATGCAGTCAGGCCTGCACCAGATGTTAGCGTAAGTATACAACAGAGAGTAAACCATGGTTAATTACTTTTGGCCAGCAGTAAGGAGAAGTTTTTCCACAGCGGGACGGATAATTCATAGTTCAAGAGCGCTTGACTCTTAACTTGAGGGTGGCTTCCGCGAGCCAGTCTTGGCTTCATTGTGTACCCAGACTCTTTGCGCGGCAGAGGAGCCAAGAGAGACGGCTCCTGCATCGGTCGAGAGTGTGAGCGTCTGATCGTAATTGCGCCGAGAGACATAGACTCGGGCACCGGGGCGGATGCCACGTTCCTCGAGAAATTCGAGCAGGCGGCGGTCGCGTTCGTAGATGCCACTCACGAGATAGTTCTTGTTTGCCCCGGCGTCCGCTAACAGTAAAAGTCCACGGTGACGGCGGCTGGCGGGGCTTTCCTGTTCGCTGAGATTGCCATGCGGGCAAGCGCCGCCACGGCCCAATTTAGCTAAGAGTTTTGCTTCAAAATCGGGAGAGACAGCGTGCTCCAGGCGTTCGGCCTCATCGTGCACTTTGTACCATTCCATCTCGAACATTTCCGAGAGCATGCGTTCGATCAAGTGATGGCGCAAGGTGAGCTTGCGCGCGATTTTGCGGCCCGCAGAGGTAAGACTCACCTCGCCGCCTTGCACTCGCACCAAGCCGTCTTTCTTAAGACGTCGGAGCGCCATGGTTACTGCCGGCGGGGAAACCGAAAGCCAGTGGGCCAGAGTAGCAGAGATGACTGAGGCGCCTTCACTCTCGGCCTCGAGGATGGCCTTAAGATAGTCCTCCTTGGAGACGGTAATCATTGCAAATCATTATATGGTGGGTTAAGCACGGTTAACGAATTTCTGTAGTGTTCCCATTTAACCACGAAGGGCACGAAGGCACACGAAGGAGGCTTTTAGGATTCGACCCTTTGTGTAACTTCGTGTCCTTCGTGGTTTATGAAATTAGGACCCCACCCGGACTTCTGTAGGCAGTTGGGCGTCCATCTGGCGATCGAGGATCGCGAATCGGAAGATGTAGTGCCCGTTTGACATAGTTTCCCTCTGCCCCTAACCTGTCTGTCTCTGGCTATGAAAGTCCTGGTGATCGGAAGCGGCGGCCGCGAGCACGCGCTGGTTTGGAAGTTGCGGCAGTCGCCGCGCGTGAGCAAGGTTTATTGCGCGCCGGGAAACGGCGGCATTTCCGATGAAGCCGAGTGCCTGCCGGTTGACGTCAAGAGCATCGATTCGCTTGTCGCGTTGGCCACCCAGATTCATCCTGACCTTACCGTGGTCGGACCGGAACTGCCTCTGACGTTGGGTGTAGTCGATGAGTTCACCCGGCGGGGGTGGAAGATTTTCGGTCCGACCAAAGCCGCGGCGAAGCTGGAATCCAGTAAAAGCTTCGCCAAAGAGTTCCTCAATCGCTACCATATCCCCACCGCCCACTACGCGATTTGCACTTCCTTAGATGAAGTCCGAGCGACATTGCCGCGCTTCCACCCACCCGTGGTGGTAAAGGCGGATGGGCTGGCGGCGGGCAAAGGTGTGGTACTGGCAAAGAGCAAAGAAGAAGCGATCACGGTATCGTCCGAGATGCTGAGTGGAAAGATGCTGGGCGAAGCTGGTGCGCGCGTAGTGCTGGAAGAATGCCTGCAAGGCGACGAGCTTTCATTTTTGGTGTTGAGCGATGGTGAACGCGTGACACCGCTGGTGGCGGCGCAAGATCACAAGCGCATTGGGGACGGGGACACAGGGCCGAATACCGGCGGGATGGGAGCCTATTCCACGAGCACAATGCTCGATGATCAAATGACCCACTGGCTGGTGCAGCACATCGCATTGCCGGTTGTAGCCGGAATGAAGGCGGAAGGCGCCGAATACAAAGGCATTCTTTATTGCGGGCTTATGATGACGGCGCGTGGTCCGATGGTGCTGGAGTTTAATTGCCGCTTTGGTGATCCGGAGACGCAACCGATTCTGATGCGGCTGGAGAGCGATCTGTGCGAAGCACTCGAGGCTTCGACTGAAGGGCGCGTGAGCGATGGCGATTTTCGCTGGTCACCGGATGCCGCCGTTTGCGTGGTGATGTCGTCCGGCGGTTATCCCGGAACATTCGAGGTAGGCAAGAGGATTACAGGCCTCGACGAAGCGGAGAAGGTGGAGGGAGTTAAGATTTTTCATGCGGGCACGACCAAGCACGATGACGGTTACTTCACCGCTGGCGGGCGCGTGTTGGGCGTGACTGCCCGGGCGCCGGATTTAACGATGGCGGTTCAGCGGGCGTATCAGGCAGTTGGAAAGATCAGCTTCGAGGGCGCGCACTATCGGAGGGACATTGCAGCGCGCGCGGCGAGGAAATGACGAGTTGGGATCTCGAAAATTCTTTGTTGGCGCACTCCGCGAAAAATCAGTAACCACGAAGGGCACGAAGGTACACGAAGGAAGTCACTAGAAATTTTGGCAGTATGGAGACTGGGCAGAGGATGGATGAGCAAGCCACTGGTTTCGATTGTGATGGGCAGTGATTCCGATCTCGAGATCATGCGCGAGGCGGGGAAAGCGCTTGACGATTTTGGAATTGACTATGAGATCGACGTGACTTCGGCGCATCGGTCGCCTGACCGGACGGCCGATTACGCCCGCAATGCGGCTGCTCGGGGCATTCGCGTGATCATCGCCGGAGCTGGCGGCGCGGCGCATTTGGCGGGAGTGATTGCGGCGCACACGACATTGCCGGTGATTGGGGTACCGATACCGTCGACGCCGTTGAACGGATTGGATTCATTGCTCGCAACCGTGCAGATGCCCGCGGGCATACCTGTGGCGACGGTCGCGATTGGAAAACCGGGGGCAACGAATGCGGGGATTCTGGCGGCGCAGATGATTGCACTGGCGGATTCATCCGTAGCGAAGAAACTTGAAAATCACAAGCAGAATCTAGCGGCGGGAGTCGAGGAAAAATCGAAGAAGCTCAAGAATGCGCTGAATAAGTAAAGTTGACCACAGAGGGCACAGAAGTACACAGAGTGTTTCGGCAACGCCGAGAAAGCGTTATAGCTGGAGATCTTTCAAGTATTTCCGCAGATCTTCGCCCAAGTCTGGGCGTTTGAGGGCAAACTCAATCGTCGCTTTCAGGAAACCAAGTTTATCGCCGGTATCGTGGCGCCTGCCCTCGTAGACATAGGCATACATCTTTTGCTTCTTCAGGAGCCCGCAAAGGCCGTCAGTAAGCTGCAGTTCGCCGCCGACGCCAAACTGGGTTGTGGAGAGGGTTTCGAACACCTCTGGAGTCAGGATGTAGCGTCCGATTACCGCCAAGTTTGAAGGGGCGTTTTCCGGCTTCGGTTTCTCTACGAGGTCCAGCACTTCGTAGAGGCGTCCATTGAAACGTCCGTCTGCCGGCTTCACTTTGAGCACACCGTAAGCGGAAATTGCATTGCCTTCGATCATCTGTGTGGCCAGCACCGAACATTGGGTTTCTTCGAAGACCTGCATCATCTGCTTGAGAACGGGCACCGGCGCATCGATGACGTCATCAGCCAGCAGTACAGCAAACGGCTCGTTGCCAACCAATTCGCGGGCGGTGAGCACCGCGTGGCCAAGGCCCAGAGCTTCTTTCTGGCGCACGTAGGCAACGTGGATCATGTCGGAAATCTGGCGGACGATCTGGAGCAGATCGGTCTTCCCTTTCTCCTCCAGCATCTTTTCCAGCTCATAGCTGACATCGAAGTGATCTTCGATCGCCTGCTTGCCGCGACCGGTGATGATGATGATTTGATCGCAGCCTGCCGACAGCGCCTCTTCGACGCCGTACTGAATAATGGGCTTGTCCACCAGCGGCAGCATCTCTTTGGGTTGTGCTTTGGTGGCGGGAAGGAAGCGAGTGCCTAATCCTGCCGCGGGGAAGACGGCTTTGCGAACTTTCATCATGAAGTGGTCGTTGGTCGTTAGCCTTTAGTCGTTAGCGACAGCGAAGCGACTGGAAATTGTAATTGCTGCGCTTGACATTGGCCATCGCAGCAGGTGGAACCTGCCGAGCTTTGCTCGGTCGGACAGCCGAGGGCGGCTGTCCCCACGTGGTCCAAGGCTGTCCCGGCATGGTCGAGGGCCGGCCAAGCCTACGTGGCCGGTGCTGGGACCTCCTGAGCCGATAGTTCCTCAAGCAAGCTCCGCAGTTGACCTAAGATTTCCGGGGCACCGCTCACCTTCAGCGAAAACTTCAGGTTCCCGTCCGGGGTGAACTGCGCGCCACGCTGCGAGGAAACAAATCTCGCCAGCCTGCCAGGATCAATTCCCGCGTTCTGCCGGAATTTGATGTTTACCAGATCGCGCTTGCGATCGATTCCGCTGGCGCCCACGCGGACTGCCAGTAGCTTGAGCGCAGCGTAATCCAGCAGATTGCGGACAGCGGGCGGCGGCTCGCCGTAGCGGTCCTGAAGCTCGGCACGAACGTCGTTCAATTGCGATTCTGTTTCTACACCCGCCACCCGCTTATACATCCGCAGGCGCTGATTCTCCTCCGGAATGTAATTCACTGGGATGCGGATATTCAGTCCGAGGTTGAGTTGAGTCTCAGCTTCTTCTGACGCGGTTTCGCCCTTCATCTCGCGGACGGCGCGGTCAAGCATTTGGGTGTAGAGCTCAAATCCGATGGCTTCGATGTGGCCGCTTTGCTCTCCGCCCAGGAGATTGCCAGCGCCGCGTAGCTCGAGATCGAGCGCGGCGATCTTGAAGCCCGCTCCCAGATCGGAAAACTCTTTCAGCGCAGCCAGCCGGCGGCGGGCGATGGGCGTCAGCTCAACTTCGGCAGGAACCAGGAGATAGGCATAAGCCCGGCGGTTCGAGCGGCCCACACGCCCACGCAACTGATAGAGTTCGGACAAACCGAGTCGATCAGCCCGGTTGATCAGAATCGTGTTGCACAGTGGGATGTCGAGGCCGTTCTCGATGATCGTGGTCGCCACCAATATGTCAGCTTCGTGATGCATGAATTTCAACATCACTTTTTCCAGTTCGCCTTCGGACATCTGGCCGTGCCCGACGGTGATGCGGGCGGCGCGCGGCACCAATTCCTGAAGCTTGGCGGCAATTTCCCAGATAGTGTCAACACGATTGTGAACGAAATAGACCTGGCCGCCTCGGTCGAGTTCTTGTTCTAGGGCAGATTGAATCAGCTTGTCATCCCAGCTTGCGACGACGGTTTGGATTGCGATGCGGTCTTTGGGTGGAGTTTCGATCACGCTCATGTCACGCAGGCCAACGAGTGACATGTGCAGGGTGCGCGGGATGGGAGTCGCTGACATGGTGAGCACGTCGACCTGCTTGCGCATCTGCTTGATTCGCTCTTTGTGGCGAACACCGAAGCGCTGTTCCTCGTCCACCACCAGAAGACCCAGGTCGGCGAACTTCACGTCTTTTGAGAGCAGGCGGTGCGTGCCGATCAGGATGTCGATCTTGCCCGCCTCAACTTTTTGCAGAATTTCTTTCTGCTGTTTGGCCGAGCGGAATCGGCTGATCATCTCGATCGAGACTGGGAATGCGGCGAAGCGCTGCTTGAAAGTCTCATAATGCTGAAAGACCAAAACCGTGGTGGGCGCGAGCACTGCCACCTGCTTGTTGTCGCTGATGGCTTTGAATGCCGCGCGCATGGCGACTTCTGTCTTGCCGTAGCCGACATCCCCGCAAAGCAGGCGGTCCATCGGCTGCTGTGTTTCCATGTCGCGCTTGACGTCGACAATCGCGAGTTCCTGGTCTTCGGTCTCGCTGTATTCGAATGCGTCTTCAAACTCGCGAATCCATTCGTTATCGGCTGAGAAGGCGTGGCCTTCTGCGGTTTTGCGCTCGGCGTAGAGCTTCAGGAGTTCATCCGCCATGTCTTTCATGGCCTTGCGCACTCGGGCCTTCGTCTTGGCCCAGGCAGCGGTGCCGAGGTGACTCAATGGCGGCTTGGCACCTTCTGACGATCGATACTTCTGGACCAGGTCAAGGCGAGTGAGCGGGACATAGAGCCGCGCTCCTTCGGCATATTCGAGCAGCATGAACTCGGCGTTGCCGTCGCCCTGATTGATCTCTTTCAGCCCCTGATACTGGCCGATTCCGTGCTCCACGTGCACAACGTAGTCGCCGACCTGAAGATCGCGGAAATCGGAGAGAAATGCAGATGTCTTGGATTTCTGCCTTTGCGGGCGTGACACCACAGATTCGGATTCATCAAACAAATCACGCGCGCCGAAAATGGTGAGATTGGCATCTGGCAATGCCACGCCGTCTGGTACGTAGGCTTTTGCCAGCGTAGTGGTGAGCACTTCTCCAGCGAAGTATGCAGTCTCGTCAGCATAGCTCTCGCCGCTGCGGGTGCGGCTTCCCAAGCGGAAGGAAACCGCATATTCGGTGAAAATGTCAGCCAGGCGCTCGATCTCACCTGTATTCGGAACAGCAATCAGCACGCGCTTGCCTTCCGCAGTTTGCTTTTGAACTTGCTCCAGCATCGCGGGAACCGAACCGTGGAAGCGCGGCGTGGGCTGCGAGTGGAACGTCACCGCCTCAGATTGTCCGGT
>WNGE01002567.1_pt1 | contig 22068 bp, 16 predicted proteins | sample 5400651 | NCBI WGS metagenome assembly WNGE01 (sample SAMN13153370, study PRJNA577476) | soil metagenome | isolation source: 60 cm soil or saprolite under grassland replicate 2 | place: USA:California | collected 2016-06-15 | reverse complement strand
ACCGACCCTTTCCCCAGGTCTACTTAACTCCAGGCGACAGAGCAGCGGTCTGATGCGTCAACCGCAGGTGTCATGACCCATCTAACGTAGCTCGCATTTCTGCGGCTGAGTCTGGTGAACTCAGGCTTCCGAAGAAGCCGCTGAGTCTTTAGCTCAGCGGTAGTTCACTCTCGTAACGCGAATCTTCTTTTCGTATTACTGTATCACGTCAACCTGCTAGCCACAAGAGCATCTGTTACTTTCGTAGTTTACTGATTACTGCACGTCTCAACTTCATCGCTATCAGCGGCTCTCATTGTGCGTCGTAAATTGATCAATGCAGCTTGAACGCGCTTCTTGAGGGTATTTTCCGAGAGGTTCAATGCCTTCGCCATTGATGGCAGTGTCATGTCGTTGTAGTAATGGAGCATGATGGCCACCTGTTGCTTCACAGGTAAATATTTGATGGCCCGCGCCAGGTCCCAATCACGTTCCAGGTCCCCATAGAAGTCATTGGCTAGCTGTGCCACGAATTCTGTCGCTAGCTCATCGCGGGAAAGGCTAATTAAGTTTGGCGATCGTGCTTCTTTTCTCTCAACACTAATGCAATGATTGATCACAATGCGCTTGAGCCACGAACGTAATGCGCCTGAATTTCGCAACTCCGGCAGATGCAGCCAGGCCTTGATCAGTGCGTCCTGCACAACATCTTGCGCAATATCATGATCTTTCACAATCCCGTATGCTGTTTGCAACATCATGACGTTGTGCTGCTGGACGATTTCAGCAAATGCCTCTTCTTCTTCTTGCAAGCCGCGCGCTAGCAGTTGTTGTGGATGTTTTTCAGGCGTCACAATCACCTCTCCTTCTTCAATGCAGGCACTCATCATGTTCACAATCACTACGCTTTTCATCAAAGAGCATGATTAGCAAGTGAGGCATGGGTAGTACTCTGGCTGACGTGAGTCGTTCATGAGAACATAGTATGAAACAGATATCTCAATCTGGTCGCAACTATGCTGTGTAATATCACAAAGTCTTCACAGTCTCTCAGAGATATCACAGAAATCTCTCAATTTGCACCTTGAACCCTTGAACATATGCTCTTGACAAATGTTCTCAATGCCATGTATACTTATTTTACATAAAATGTTGTTATTGTTCGTGCGCTTACATCAGCAAACCTGTTGAAACAAGAACATTTGTTCTATTCAAATACAAGAATCACAGGTGTGTCCATCCATGAGCACAGGCAAAAGCGTCGCGGTCGGTGTGGAGCTTGCTGGCAGAGGTACGACTGTGGCCCTGGTTGATCGCCGTGGTCATGTACGCCATCGACTTTACGCCAGGACGCTCCTCGGCCGCCCGGCTATTCCCACCATTGAGCCGTCTTTACGTGCCATTGAAACCATGCTCTCCTATGCCCTCACTCAGGGTTTCAAGATTCGCGGCCTGGGATTGTGCCTGCCAGGGGCACTCGATAACAACAGCCGCCGTCCACTCCTGATACCCACGCTCCCTTCTTTGAATGACTTCCCCCTCTGTGATTTCCTTGAGGCTCGCTATAGCCTACCCGTGCAGTTACACGTCGATGTGGATGCCGCACTGCTGGGTGAGCATCGCTTTGGAGCAGGCCAGGGCGTGAGCCGTTTGCTTTTTCTCGCTGTCAACGCCGTCGTCGGCGCCTCTGTCGTTATTGATGGTCAGCTTGAGCAATCTGCCCAACAGTACGTTGGACACATCAGCCATATGCTCGTCACGTCAAGCGGCCCTCGTTGTAGTTGTGGGAAACGTGGCTGTATCAATACGCTGATCTCCACAGATGCTATGCAAAAGATGGTGCAGCGTGCCTTGCGGCGGGGAGAACAGACAAGCCTGACACAGCGTTTGCTCAATCGCGAATACTTCACCCCGCAATTACTTGCTGAGGAAGCGGAGAGAGGAGATAGCGTTGCAATGCAAGTATATAGTGAAGTTGGACGCTGGCTGGGTCTTGCCATGACCAGGTATATCGACATCTTCGAGCCACATAAGCTCATCCTCGCTGGGGATGCGCTGAGTACCAGCGACCTGCTATTGGACCAGGTACGCTGTATATTGATGACCCGTACCCCCTCCAACGTATGTACTATGATCGACGTTGTTCCCGCTCGCCTGGGTAGTGATGCCTCGCTGGTCGGCTCTGTTGTCCCACTCCTCTAAAGAAAAACGTGCTATACTTGTAGCTACGCCATGCTTTAAGGATATGTACGCTCTTACTGCATATCATCGTGTTCTGAAAACAGGAAGAGATAACGATGCCGCTGACTGCCCTGGGATTGCTGCTTTTGGCCGCCTCACTGCACGCTATCTGGAACCTGCTGGTTAAAAACGCGCGCCAAAAGCAAGTCTTTACCTGGTGGGCTTTAGTCGTGGGCGCTGTATGTTTTGCACCCCTGCTCATTCTGACCCGCGCTTTCCCGCTGCAAGTGTGGCCGCTTGTCATCTGTAGCGCGCTGGTAGAAGCAGCTTATTACATCACCCTCACGCGGGCCTATGAGCATGGAGACTTCTCACTTGTCTATCCTATGGCGCGCGGCACCGCCCCCGCCTTTCTCGTCGTGTGGGCCATCATCTTTCTCGGCGAGCGTCCTCGACCAGCCGGATTTGTCGGTCTGGCCCTGCTCGTCCTCGGTCTCGTCATAGTCGGCGGCAAGACCTGGTGGGCCTTAAGAAAGACAACGAAGCTGAGCACCAGCGGCATTGTCCTGGCACTCGGCGTCGCTTGCTGTATCTCCATCTACTCCGCCATCGACGGGGCCGCGGTACACATCGTCCCTCCTCTTCCCTACACCGTCCTGGTGATCAGCCTCGCCACCACCTTTTTTACCCCGCTGGTGCTGCTACGTAACGGGCGCAATGCCATTGTCTCCGAGTGGGGAACAAACTGGCTGCGTATTATCCTCGTCGGTATTCTCTCATTTGTATCCTATATGCTCGTGCTGGCGTCCTACACCATCGCCCCGGTAAGCTATGCCGGAGCCGTCCGCGAAATCAGCATCGTCTTCGCCGCCTTCATGGGCTGGCGGTGGCTACGAGAAGATCTGGGGTTGCTGCGCGTGGTCGGGGCCAGCATAATTTTTGTTGGGATTCTGATTATTGCAATTGGTGGGTGACCGCTCACCTGGCTCTACATCTCATGCAACTGTGACTCCGGCAGTGGCCCGAAAGTGTATGTTATCTCACTATGTGAAATGGGCAGTCGCAGCATAACCGTTGTACCATGTTCGACCTGTGGCCGTGGTATCGATTTAATCGCCAGAATACCGCCAGCTTCATGAGCTTTTAGCCGTGCTTTAAACAGGCTGGTTTTCTCAAGTGAGATCGAACTCGTGTCAAAGCCACGTCCATCATCAGTAATGTACACCTCGATGTAGCTATGCTTGCGTACCGTTTTCACTGTGGCAAAATTCGCCCCCGCGTGATTATAGACGTTAAGCAACGCCTGGGTCACCGTATATGAAATGGCCTCTGCTATCTTCGTTCCTTCCTCGGTCTGCTCCAGGTCGTGACTTAATGCGTCGAGTGCCCACAGGTCTGGCTGCACCTTGAGTGGGGATTCGGGATGCAGCGCGGGCAGGTCCTCGCGGATCAATTTCTCCAGGTGCAGTTTCAAACCCAGGCTGCGTCTCTGGTATGCATCTTCGACCAGCAATTGCAGCCCCCGTAGATCCCCTTCCAACTCCTCGCTGATCTTACGCACTTTGCCCAGCACTTCGGCAATTGGCTGTACTGCAACTTTCCCCTCTGGATCTCGTTCAGCCTCGACTTTTAGCTTGTGCTGCCAGTGCCCCAGCAGCGAACGGATACGCAGAGCCTGCTGTTTTGGCTGATCGTGAATACGCTGCGAGAGCACAGAACGTAAGTGCGCATCGGCGTGCAGCAAAAGCGAGGTCGCCTGGTGCAGTTCACTGTTTGTCCTCTGTAATGCAGCCGCGGTTTTCTGCTGCCCGCGCAATGCCTCTTCACGCTGCTCCAGTGTAATTTGTAGTTGATTGATCAGGCGCAAAGAACGAATGGCGTAGAGCAGAAGCAAAGGATAGACGAACGCCAGCGCAAAGAAGATTTCTAGTGGTAATAGTGGTTGGCCTATCAGCAGAATGGGCAGAATACCGAAGCAGAATCCCAGTCCCACTCCTCCAATCCACAGCGTAAGCAGGTCTCCAACGCGGCGGCGCACGTTATCAGGTATTCGTGTCCCCGGCAATATGCGGCTGACCCGTAACAATGAAATGACGCCGATCACCAGGCTCAACACGCCGCCGAAGACCCCGTAACCAAGAGCAATGATGAAATGAGGCCGCCCGGCCACCCTGCCAAAGATGAGAAAAGAACTCCATTCGAAGGCGAGCAGCGCGATGAGTGGCAGGTAAGGCAGGCCATCTATCATCAGTCGAGGGCGGCGGCGCGGCGCGCTCATCGCCTCTGGTCGATACGTCAAGCTGAGATGAATAAAGGCTGCTCCAAGCAAGGCAAATGAAGGCACCCACAGCAGTTGGAAAACGAAATCCGCGGGATAGGCTTGCTGGACATTGCCCCAGTGGCTATACAGTAAAAAGAGCATCGCCGGCGGCAGCATCGTAATACCTTCAACCGCTCCGGTCCAATCCTGGGCAGTGGCCAACAATATTGTCCCCACCAGCAGCCAGCTAATGCCCGCGAGCAGTGCCAGGCCATAGTTCTCAAACCACATCTCCCAGCTAAATTGCAAAGCCAGCAGCGTCGCTTGCTCCGTAGAATCGTTCGAATGCTGGATAGTATATGTAATACTATCGCCGGGACTGGCATGCATGTAGGCATCAGTCAGCGGTGCGGCCTCAGTCTGGAATTGGTTTTGCTGCCGCGAGTATACCGTCTCACCATTTTTATTCTTGACGACAATCCCAATGATATGGTCAGTATTGGTGAGTGAGCTAGCTGAGGCCCCAAATGAACCGCTTTGCGGTAACGTGGAGACAATAACCACCTGTCCGTCAGTATCGATTGCCCAGAAAAAACCGCCAAAGGTTTTACCTACCTCGCCCAACAGGCGAACATGTCCGATCAAACTGATGATAAGCAGTGCCAGGGCGACAAGCACATATACTATTGTCAGACGAGGCCTTAGCCGTTGCCACCATGGATCATATGTTGTACGAATAGATGAAGTAGACACGCCTAAGTCTAACATGTGAATGAATAGGTATGCAAGCTCACCAACTTGTTGAACTGCCATCCCTGAGATATAATAATGGTAGATAGGTACATGTATGTGCAGATATGAAAATGTGAAGGAAGGTTACATGGCTCCTCTCCACTGCACTCCTTCAAAAGAGAAACGCGGGTGCCGGCATGAGTGATCAGCATATTGGGCACAGCCACAATCATACCTATGGCATGGCAAAAAAGACATTGCGCATCGCCTTCTTCTTAACCATCATCATTCTCGTCGCTGAACTCGTCGGCGGCATTTTCGCCAATTCACTGGCTCTGCTCTCCGATGCCGGCCATGTCATCACCGACGTTTTTGCGCTTGGTTTAGCCTGGTTCGCCGCAGTACAGGCTGAAAGACCCGCCAATGCCCGCAAGACCTTTGGCTACCACCGCGTGGGCATCCTTGCCGCCCTTGTCAATGCCGTCACCCTCATCGTCATCGCCATTGCCATTACCTGGGAAGCCATCCAGCGTTTTCAACATCCAGAACCAGTACAACCCTTTGTGATGTTCCTCGCGGCGGGCATTGGCATCGCCATTAACCTCTACATTGGTTATGGCTTACAGAAAGAAGGTCACAGCCTTAATGTACGGGCCGCGACCCTTCATGTCTTTAGCGATGTGATAGCCTCCATCGGCGTTATTGTAGCTGGCGTCATCATCCTCCTGACGGGTTGGACAGTGGTTGATCCACTGCTCTCCGTCGCTATAGCCGTGCTGATCGCCGTAGGAGCATGGAGTATTCTGCGCGAGACCACTGATATTCTCCTGGAGTCCGTTCCCAGAGATATCTCTCTTACCAACCTTGTCGAAGATATGCAGCATATTGAGGGCGTGCAGGACGTACACGACCTGCATGTCTGGTGTATCGCCAGCGGCATGTATGCCCTCTCCTGTCACGTGCTCATCAATGACCTTCCCCCAAGTTGCAGTTCGCCCATCTTGCAATCCCTTACCACTATGCTCAATGAAAAGTACCATATCGGTCACGCCACCATTCAATTTGAGTGTGGCGACCACCGGGAAGCCTGTTGCGAAATAGACGGCCTCTACTGCCGCATGGAATCGGCGAAAGAAAAACAAAACGGCCACAACCACGAACACAGCGTAATACCACTCGACACATGAAGAAAGATAGTAATCGCTAAAGCACCAGGCGAGAGGAGGACATTCATGAGTACCCAGGTAGAAGCAGCACCTATCAACCAGCTCAGCATCAACACCATTCGTACACTGTCTATGGATGCAGTCCAGGCGGCCAACTCTGGGCATCCTGGTACACCGATGGCTCTGGCCCCCTTAGTCTACTGTCTCTGGCAGCGTATGTTGCGGTTTGATCCTGAAAACCCGATCTGGATGAACCGCGACCGCTTTGTGCTCTCCATTGGTCATGCTTCGATGCTGCTGTATAGCATGCTTCATCTTACAGGCGTTAAAGCGGTGAATGCGAAATATGAACGCCTGGGTGAATTATCTGTAAAGCTTGATGACATCAAGCACTTTCGCCAGCTCAATAGCAAATGTCCAGGGCACCCAGAATATCGCTGGACCTCGGGAGTCGAGACGACCACTGGTCCGCTCGGTCAGGGGATCGCAACCAGTGTTGGTATGGCTATTGCTGAGCACTGGCTGACCACGTATTTCAATCGCCCCGGCTTCGAGATGTTTAATTACGATATCTACGCCATCTGCGGAGATGGGTGCTTGATGGAGGGAATTAGTAGCGAGGCGGCTTCGGTTGCCGGTCATCTCAAACTCTCCAACCTCTGCTGGATATACGATAACAACCACGTTACCATTGAAGGCCGGACAAATCTGGCCTTTAGTGAGGATGTGGCCACGCGCTTCATTGGTTATGGTTGGAATGTGACGCGAGTGGGAGATGTGAATGACCTGGAGATGTTGGAGCGAGCTTTTCGGATCTTTAAAACGACACAGGATCGCCCTACTTTGATCATTGTGGATAGCCACATTGGCTACGGAGCGCCGCATAAACAAGATACGAGTGCGGCCCACGGTGAGCCACTTGGAGAGGAGGAGATTCGTCTCGCCAAGCATTACTACGGGTGGCCGGAGAACGCGAAATTCCTGGTGCCTGACGGTGTGCGAGAGCATTTCCAGGAAGGAATAGGCAAACGGGGTGCTCAACTCTATACTGAGTGGTCTGCCCTGTTCGAGTCCTATCGGGAACACTACCCAGAGCTCGCGGATCAACTGCGCAGGATTCAGTGGCGGGAATTGCCAGATGGCTGGGATCGTGACTTGCCTTCGTTCGCCCCCGATCCTAAGGGGATAGCCACGCGCGAGGTATCAGGCAAAGTACTCAACGCGATTGCCAGGAATGTTCCCTGGCTGGTGGGCGGCTCTGCCGATCTTGCGCCATCGACGAAGACGCTCCTGACCTTCGAGGGTGCTGGCGATTTTGAGGCAAATAACTATGCCGGCCGCAACTTCCATTTCGGTGTGCGGGAGTTCGGGATGGGTACCATCCTCAATGGGTTAGCACTTTCTAAGGTCCGCCCCTATGGATCCACGTTCTTGATCTTTAGTGATTATGCTCGTCCAGCCATCCGCTTGAGTGCCTTGATGGAAATCCCGGTCATCTATATTTTTACCCATGATTCGATTGGGGTAGGAGAGGATGGACCAACGCATCAACCCGTGGAGCAACTTGCTTCCTTGCGTGCCATCCCCGGGATGAACGTGTTCCGTCCAGCAGATGCCAATGAAGTCGTGGAAGCCTGGCGCGTGATCATGCGCATGCATCATGAACCAGCCGCTCTTGTTCTCTCGCGACAAGCCTTGCCCGTCATTGACCGCTCAGTCTATGCTCCAGCCAGCGGCGTCGCGCAAGGAGCCTATATCCTGGCAGAAGCAGAGGTGGGCAAACCCGAGGTGTTGCTACTGGCAACCGGCAGTGAGGTGGCACTGTGCCTTCAGGCCTACGAACAGCTCAAAAAGGAGGGGATCAGGGCGCGGGTGGTGAGTATGCCATGCTGGGAACTGTTTGAGCGGCAAAGTCAGGACTATCGGGAGCAGGTCCTGCCGCCAGAAGTGACGGCTCGGATGGCGGTGGAACAGGCCTCGACGCTAGGCTGGGCCCAGTATGTCGGCACGAGGGGAACCGTCATTGGGATGCACACCTTCGGGTCTTCTGCGCCGCTCAAGGATTTGCAGCAAAAGTTTGGGTTTACACCGGAGAAGATTGTGAGTGCAGCTAAGGCACAACTTGCTCCATAGGGGATTGGTAAGGGCATAATACTCCTGAGTCGAGGCGACGATCTGTCCTCGATCATCCAGGACGATTGCTTTGCAGGCTGTTGTGCCGATGTCCAGGCCGATAACGAATTTCATCTGTTTGCTTAATGAAGTAGGTCTTCTCTTCTTTCAGGACTATGAAGGGTCTGCTATGTGAGTGAGAAATTCGACAACGACTCGATCACCGTCAAGAGTGCAGAATGATCCAGGTCGCCCTTGCCATTAGCGACGAGCGAGGTAAACAATTGCTCTACCAATGTCCCCATCGGCAAAACGACGCTGTACTCTTGCGCGACCTGCTTGACGATTTTGAGGTCTTTGAGGTGAAAAGCCGCTTTGCCTCCAGGCTCGAACGAATGCTGTATCATTGACGAACCCCGCAGGTCCATGAAACGGTTCTGAGCCAGGCCGCCACTCAGCACTTTCAGGATGATGTCGGGTGCTACGCCCGCCTTTGCGCCCAGCACGAGTGCTTCAGAGATGGCCTCGATGATGAGCGCGACGAGCACCTGATTACAGGCTTTCACGATCTGACCGGAGCCGCCAGGGCCGCAGTACGTGATCGTTTTACCAAGGACTGAAAAGAGCGGTTGTGCCCGCTGGAAATCCTCCTCGCTTCCGCCGACCATGATGGAGAGCGTGGCGGACTTTGCCCCCTCTTCGCCTCCGCTCACAGGGGCGTCGAGCGATCGCACACCATGGGGTTCAAGGATGCTGGCAATGCGTCTTGTCGCCAGAGGTGAGATGGTACTCATGTCGATGAAGAGCATCCCTTCACGCACGCCCTCTCGTAGGCCATCAGCCCCTACGACGACGGACTCGACGTCTGGGCCATCTGGCAACATCGTAATCACACTATCGCTCTGCTCAGCCACCTCTCGTGGTGAGTGAGCTGCTACCGCTCCTGCGCTCGCAAGTTCGTCAATGGCGGGACGACTGCGATTGAACACCGTGAGCTGGTAGCCAGCGTTGAGCAGGTGTTGCGCTATTGGCCTCCCCATAAGTCCGAGGCCGATAAAACCGATGCGTTCAGTCATGATATACTCCCCGCAATGCTTATTAAAGAATCACACATAGAATCACAGAATAATTAGCGGGCGAGCCAGCCACCGTCTACGACCAGCAGGTGCCCGTGCAGGTAATCGGACGCGGGTGAGGCCAGGAAGACGACCGCCCCTGCCATATCTTCAGGCGTCCCCCAGCGACCAGCTGGAATACGCTCGCTGATTTGCCGCTCACGCTCAGGGTTCGCTCGGAGCGCGACGTTGAGATCGGTGTCCATGTAGCCCGGGGCGATGGCGTTGACGTTGACGCCCTGACTGGCCCACTCGTTACACAACGATTTCGTCAGCCCTGCGATTGCATGTTTGCTCGCCGTATAGGCTGGTATGGTTATGCCGCCCTGGACAGACTGTAACGAGGCGATGTTGATAATCTTCCCACGGCCCTGTCGCAACATCTGGCGTCCAAAAACCTGGCAGAAGAGAAACACTGCTCGGAGATTGACGTTGATGACAGTATCCCAATCTTCAATGGGGAAATCAACAGCCGGGGCGCGGCGTTGCACGCCTGCGTTGTTGACCAGGATATCGACATGCCCAAAGGAGGAGAGTGCTGCGTTCAGGGCTTCCTTCGCCGCTGTTTCGGTGCCGATATCGAGCGTAAGGGGAAGGAAACGTCGACCCGTACTGGTTATCCGCTCTGCTAATACCTCATTATGAGAGGTGTGCTGGATCGATATGATATCAGCACCCGCCTCAGCAAGTGCGGCCGCCATGCCAAATCCCAGACCACGGCTGCCCCCTGTTACAAGAGCAACTTTTCCGTCTAGTCGAAATTGATCGAGAATCAAGAGCCTCCTCCTTCACGTCTAATAGGTGAGAATGCCGCCATCGGCGTTGAGAGCCTGCCCGGTCATGTAACGCGAGTCCGGGCCGACCAGGAATGAGACGAGTGCGGCAGCATCAGCGCCATCGCCGATGTAGCCTAAGGGAATGCGGGCGTTGCGTTCAGTGCGTATCTCGGCTGGCGTTTGCCCAGTGAGGCGGGCGACTTCATGGTCGACCACATCCTGCATGGGTGTCTCAATCATGCCTGGACAGACCGCGTTGACGCGTACACCGTACCTGGCGCTATACTGGGCCAGCGTTTTCGTGATTGCCAGCACCGCCGCCTTGCTGGCATTGTAAATGGGATGATACGTCGTGTTCGCCATCTTCCCAGCGATGGAGGCCATATTGACGATGCGCCCGCTGCGCTGGCCTAGCATATGCTGGAGAGCCAGTTGGCAACAAAAGTAGGTGGCCTTGGCGTTGACATTCATGACGATATCCCAATGTTCTTCGCTCACATCAAGCGGCAGGGCGATGCGCTGAACGCCCGCATTGTTGACCAGCGCATCAAGTCGGTGAAAGGTTGAAAGCGCTGTCTGGATCATGCGCTGGCGGTCATCCACATGCAGGATGTTCACTGAAAGCGCAAGCGCTTCGCCCCCGCCCGCCCGGATCTCATCCGCAACGTGTGCCACAGCATCACCTTGCAGGTCTGCCAGGACAAGGTTCATCCCATCCTGGCTCAGGCGCAGCGCGATGGCGCGCCCAATGCCCTGTCCAGCTCCTGTGACAATAGCGACCTGTCCCTTTACAGGCTGTTCCATAGTAGAGACTCCTCTCTTTGAGTCGGCTTAGTAGCCGAGTTCACGTTGTACAAGGTTGATTAACGGTTCCCCGGTGAGATAGCGGCGCAAATTTTCACGCAAGAGATCGACAATGCGGTCATTGTAATGCGCACTCAGACCGGCGATGTGTGGCGTGACAATGACATTGTTCATGGTCCAAAGCGGACTATCGGCTGGTAATGGTTCAGGATCGGTGACATCGAGGGCCGCCCCGCCGAGCCGTTGTTCCTGAAGTGCCGCGATGAGTTCGTTCTGATCGATCAACGCCCCTCGCCCGATGTTGACGAGGAAGGCATGTGGGCGCATGACCGACAATTCCGCTTTGCCGATGATACACTGCGTCTGCTTGCTCAAAGGTAATGCGAGGACAATCGCGTCGCACGCTGCGAGGAGGGTATGCAGTTCGTCCAGGTCGTAGAATCGCTCTGGAATGCTGCCATCCGGGTCACCAGTATCCACCGGTGACCAACCATCGAAGGTGGCCGAATGCCCACGCCGTTTGGTGGCGAGAACATGCATCCCACAGGCTGCGGCCAGCCGTGCGACCTGGCGTCCAATCGCGCCATAGCCGACAACGCCGAGCGTTTTCCCGCGAATTTCAGGTGTTACAAACGCTTCGAGTTGCTGACCGCTGGCCCACTCTGCCCGTTGCTGCAAACGAGAGGCCAGCGGCAGGCGATGAGCATGAGCCAGCAGCATGGTCAGGACATACTCGGCGATTTGCACCGTGTGTACGCCGTTCGCGCTAGTAATGGGAATATCGCTCTTCCAGAGCGGCGTATTGTGCAGGAGATTGACGCCCGCGCTGTCTACCTGCACCCAGCGCAGTTTGGGTGTCAAGCGCACATCAAAGGGGGCTGTATGAGTATAGAGTATTTCTGTCTCGGGTGAAAGCACTTCTGCGAACTGCTGCTCGGATGCTCTGAGCCACTGTTCCTCTGAGGGAAGAGCATGCTGCTGCACCACCAGACGCGGTGATACCGACCTCAGTTGTGCCAGGTGGCTCTCACTGAGATGGAGAACCGAGACGACATGTACAGGTTTGTTCATTGGTTCCTTCCTTGTATCTCTCACTTCATGCTTGACAAACTACGAGGGCTCTCTCTCATTGTAGATGTGTCATGGCGTTCTTCACCTGATATCCTGTGAATGTGTTTCAGGTCCCTGCGATACGTTTCCGGTGCCAGGTAGACGGATACCAGGCTTATCAGGGCCATGACCATCACATAGACGGCGACCGGCCACACTTGGCCTCCAGACCATACAAGCAGCACGACCGCGATGAACGGTGCAATACCTCCTGCGATTGGAGCCGACAGTTCACGAGCAAGCGCGACTCCGGTGTAGCGCACACGCGTCGGGAAGAGCTCGCAAAAGAACGCCAGTTCTGCAGCGAGCATGCCCATCGTTCCGATAGTATAGCTCAGGATCATAGCGACAACGATGAGGAGGGGCGATTTGGTGTTCAGCAGCCAGAAGTAGGGGAAGGCGAAGACCAGCATGAATGCCGCAGCCCCCATAAACACTGGGCGGCGTCCAATGCGATCTGACAGCATGCCGAAGAGAGGAAGAGTGAAGACTGCAACAGCCGAAGTCAGTATCACGCCTATCAGTCCTATTTTACTCGGAACCCCAAGTTGCACGAGGTAAGCAAGCACGAACGTCAGGAAGATATAGGAACCACCGTTCTCACCTATTCGTGCGCCGAAAGCGAGGAAGAAGTCCTTAGCAGAGGTCTGGAAGAGCTGCGCGATAGGAGCCCGTGCTTCAGCATGAGCGCGCTTCACTTCCGCGAACGCCGGGGTTTCTTTGAGGTAGAGTCGAAGGTACAATCCTAGCCCCACGACGACAATACTGAGCAAGAAAGGCACACGCCAGCCCCAGGAAAGGAACTCCGCCTTCGGAAGAGACGAGAAGATGGCCCAAACCCCTGCGGCAACCAGGATACCGATTTGGATGCCCACCAGTGGGAGGCTTGCGTAAAAGGCCCGCCTCTTTTCGGGCGCGAATTCCGACACGAAGATCACGGCGCCACTCTGTTCCGCGCCACCCGAAAGGCCCTGAAGCAGGCGCAACAGAACGAGCAGAATCGGAGCACCAATGCCAAAGGCAGCATAGGTAGGTAATAATCCCATGCAAAACGTCGCTATACCCATCAGCACTACGGTGAGAAGAAGAACGGGCTTGCGCCCAAGCTTATCACCCAGGTAGCCAAAGATAATGCCCCCGAAAGGGCGTGCGAAGAAACCAACCGCGTAAGTCGCAAATGCCGCGAGCGTACCAGCAAGCGGGGAGAACTTTGGGAAAAACAACTGACCGAAGATAAGGGCCGCTGCATTTCCGTAGAGGATGAAGTCATACCATTCGAGGACTCCACCAGCCATACTCGCCAAGACAGATCGCCTGATCTGCGTGCGCTGCTCTTGATCAGCTACCGTGATGTGTGCCATAGTGTTTTCTCCTTGTTGTTGCTTGTCCTCCCGTTTCTTAATCGGGGAAAGAGAAGAGGGATAGGCTTGATGACCATCCCAAATGTCGCACTAAAACCCTTCACCTTTGCAATGATGAAGTGAAAATAGTTTTCATATTTTCACTTCATTTTCATAATAGTACCATAGCAATTTGTATCTGTCAAGGGGTTTTTCTATCAAAATATCAGCTTCGTTGACAGGAGAACACGTTGATGGTATCCTAACAGTGTCTCATGTGAGTAGAACAACGATTGAGAGAAAACGGTATTGCTGAGTAGAAAGTTTCAGGAAATATCATGAAAGATGTAGTGAGGAAAACACCATTGCCTTCTCCAAAATTGGTGGATGTGGCGCGGTATGCGGGCGTGTCACCGGCGACAGTCTCGCGAGTTCTCAATAAGACAGCACCTGTGCATGAAAGCACTCGTGAGCGAGTTCAGGCGGCTATCGCTCTGTTAGGGTATCAGCATCCACTGAATACGCCTGATAGTCATGCGACGAGCGGCACGATTGCCCTGCTCATTACCGACATTCTCAATCCGTTTTTCCTTGAAGTCATCCATGGCGTCGAGGATGAGGCCGAGTCGAGTGGACTGATGCTGCTGCTGTGCACCACATCCGAGGACCCGCTGCGTGAGAAAAAAGCCTTGCAGGCTTTGTCTGAACGACACGTTGACGGGATTATCGCCCTTGCAGGTCAAGCACGCATTCCCACAGAAGATTTGATCGCGTTACACGAGTACAAGAACATACCTCTTGTTGTCATTAACCGCCGTGTAAACCGGCCCGATATTCCCTGCATCGTGGTGGATTTCGAGGACGCGGCCTATCGTTCCGCACAGCATTTGCTCGATTTGAACCACACGCGCCTGGCATACCTGGCCGGTCTCGATACCTCGGAATCTTCGCGTGCCCGAAGGCTAGGTATTGAGGCAGCACTCAAAGAGGCAGGTCTCACGCTCCCGCCTGAAATGTGTCCTGCAAGCTTTCCTAGTATTGAAGGAGGCTTTCAGGCGATGTCCGCTTTGCTCAGTTTCCCAGAAGAGAAGTGGCCTACAGCAATCATTGCGTATAACGACATCATGGCCTTCGGTGCCCTTCATGCCATACGCACGCAAGGCCTGCATGTTCCGAATGACATGTCAGTTGTCGGTTGTGATGGTCTTTTGATGGCTGCGCACTGCAATCCGCCGCTCACCACCATTGACCAGCCCAAATATACCATGGGCCGCCTCGCCATGCAGACGTTACGTCAGATGCTCAATCACCAGCATCCCCCTATGGGAGGATATACCTTAATGGAGAGTCCTCTCATCATCCGCGAGTCGAGTGGCCCATGCTTGCGCAAGTAACAATGAGGGGATGGTGGTTCACATAAGCATGAGACCCCCCTTGACATTTCCATAAATATCGTATAAAATATGACTAGGAAGTCATAAAATTTATTAGAAGTCAGAAAATATTATATAAGTCACCCAATTATGTGGGGAGGTCAACGATGACACAAACAACAGCTCCTCGTACACTCAAAGAGAAACAACGCCAGGAACGCAAAGCTCTGATCCTCCAGGCGGCCGAAGAAGTCTTAATGGAGAAGGGCTATCATGAAACATCTATCGATGAGATAGCCGCTCGTGTAGGCATTGCCAAAGGGACCGTCTACCTGCACTTTGCCAGCAAAGAAGACCTGGTAATCGCTCTCTTCGCGCAAGACCTGGAAAAATTTCAACAACTCGTAGGCAGCACCGTTGCCTCAGAGTTGACCGCGCGTGCGAAAATGGAAGCCATCTTGCACGTTCTCTATGGCAGCTTTTTTAGCAAGCGCTATCAATTGTTGTACTCATTATCCAACAGCGCAGATCTACGCAGGATTTTTGTTGAGAAAAAAGGCTGTATGCGTGAGATGTGGGAACAGATTTCTGCACTCATCACCATTCTGCTTGAAGAAGGCAAGGCAGCCGGTGAATTCGATACAACGATCCCAACTTCCGTCATGTTGAGCGCATTCTTTAGCCTCTTATCACCAAAAAGCTATGATCGCCTCATGATCGAAGGTCAGATGTCCCAGGAAGAGGTCTCCAGGCAACTTGGGCGCATCTACTTCAAAGGAATTGCCGCCGTTGATACATAGGATCAATCTTAATCAATCAATCTTAAAAGGAACTGTTAACCATGAAAACTATAGCATCTCCTTCTGATGTTGCTGATTTGACATCGAAACAGCCTGATACATCCCAGGAGTATGAACAGCCGCGCTATTCACGGCGCGACACAGTGTTGACCATGATCGGCGTTTTGATGGTCATGCTACTTGCATCGCTAGACCAGACCATCGTCTCGACGGCAATGCCTCGTGTAATCGCCGAACTACAGGGTTTTGATCGCTACACCTGGGTCTCAACCGCTTACTTACTTACATCGACTGTCACGGTGCCCATATATGGCAAGCTTTCTGATCTTTTTGGCCGCAAACCAATTTTCCTTTTTGGCGTTGTGGTGTTTTTGATCGGGTCAGCGCTCTCAGGTGCCTCTCAAAACATGAATCAATTGATCGCCTTTCGCGCTCTTCAGGGCTTTGGAGCCGGTGCTCTTATGCCTATCGCCATTGCTATTGTGGCTGACCTCTTCACACCACGCGAACGCGGGAAATGGCAGGGTCTCACAGGCGCTGTCTGGGGATTTTCAGCCATCATCGGCCCAACTCTAGGTGGTTGGATTACGCAGAATGCCTCGTGGCGCTGGGTCTTCTATGTCAATATTCCTATCGGCATCGCTGCCTTGTTGGTCTTGATTTTCTTGATGCCCTGGCTGCGCAGCGCGTCCAGGAAGGTCTCCATCGACTACATTGGTGCTGCCTTACTCGTTGTTGGCACTGTCCCTGCTCTACTCGGCTTTACCTGGGCCGGCAGCCAGTACGCCTGGCTCTCACCGCAAATTATTGGACTTTTCGCCGGAGCGCTGGTTGCATTGACCACCTTTGTCATCTATGAGGCAAGACTGCAGCGGCTTGGTGGGCAACCGATTATTGAACCAGGCTTGTTCAAAAATAGCATCTTTACTGTCTCTACCATCGTCACCGTCATCTTTGGTATGGCCTTGTTCGGAAGTATCTTCTTCATTCCCCTGTTTGTACAGGGCGTTGTCGGAACTTCTGCCACCAATAGCGGCCTCATCCTGACGCCATTGATGCTGACCTCGATTGTCGGAAGCGTCCTCTCCGGTCAGTTGGTCTCACGCCTGGGCAAATACAAATGGATCGCCATCACGGGCATGGTTATTAGTGTAGCAGGTTCATTGCTACTGGTGCGCCTGGATGTCAATGCTACAAACAATGACGTCCTGATTGCCATGCTGGTACTCGGTCTTGGTATGGGCTTTGGTATGGCCCTGTATACCCTGATCGTCCAGAATGCCCTGCCGCAGAAAATCGGTCAGGCGACTTCGGCGCTGATCTTCTTCCGATCTATCGGTGGAACGATAGGCCTGGCGGCTATGGGTTCGTTAATGACCTCGGCATACCTGCCTGCGTTTAAAAGTGCTTTGAGCAGTGGCCTGGGCAAACTGTCCATTCCGGCGGCGGCCTTGCAGCCTATACAGGCGCGCTTCGTGGCGCTTTTCAGTAATCCACAGATTTTGCTCTCGCCAGATGTATTATCGAAAATGCGTGTAGCTTCGGCTGCACATGGTCAGCAAGGCCTGGCACTTTTCAACATTGCCATTGACGCGGTCAAAACTGGCCTGACGCAGGGCATTCACAACGTCTTCGTACTGAGCTTTGGTTTCATGATCGTCGGCCTGATCGCGGTACTCTTCCTCAAGGAGATTCCTCTGCGGGGTAAACGCAGCAGCGAGGAAGTTTCTGGCGAAGTGGTAGATGCTGTTGAGTCAGAGAACAGCATGGCTGCTATGGTCTAACGTTACTGCAGGCCAATAAAAATCAGCGTACCCAAACAAGAGGAACGCTGATTTTTATTGGCCTGCTTTTCCTATTATTCCATTTGAGCGTAACTTATACACCTTAATAGCAACCTGCAGCGTCAGCCAGTTGCCGCGTTCTTGTAAATCAATGTCACACAGCGACTGTAACCGCTCTAGTCGTTGAATTAACGTGTTTCGATGCACAAAGAGACGGTTAGAAGTCTTGGTAAGGTTTCCCGCACATTCAAGATATGTTTCCAGTGTATCGAGCAAATCAGTTCCTTTGCGACGATCATAGTTTGCAATACGCGCCACCTGGTCCTGGTACATATCGCGTAAATCATCCATGCGCGCAATTTTATACAGGTAGCGATAGACTCCCAGGTCATTGAAATGGGTAACGCCACCTTCGCGGTTGAGATTCTGCCCCATTTGTAGTGCCTCGCTGGCCTCAGCAAAGCCACGGCGGTAGTCGCTAATACTCTGGCAAGGGTTTCCAACGCCAATAGATAGGCGTACATTATGCTCACTGCGCATCTGGCGAGAGAGATCTCGTAGCCATACTTTGAGGCGCGCGGCGGCCGGATCTTTGCTCAAGCACAACAGAGCGGTAAGAATATTTTCATTCTCGTAGAGTATCGAGCCAGGGTAACTATCCTGAACGCGGCGTCGAATAATACCCCCTATGCGTTTGTGGGCTGCCAGGCGATCCTCCTCAGTCTGTAGCATTTGCGTACTGCCCAGTGCAGTGCCCACTCCCTGCTGTCCGTTTTTTTCGTCACTCTCTCCATCTATCTGTGAAATTTCTATCAGGGCCATAAGATGCGGCTTGAGCAGGTCACAGCCCAGGAAGTTAGCCCTTTGCCGTAGTGAATCTTCCGCGTCATACGTGCCATACATAAGATCTTCGAAGAAGCCCTTCACCAGGTTTTTCTGTGCCAGCATATCTACCAGGTGGCTGTTCTTAATCGCGATTGCCGCCTGGTTGGCTATCGTGCTCAGGAGTGTATGGTCTTCAGATATATAGCGGCGAGTTTTACTTGCGTAACAACTTATCAGACCGAGATGTTCGGTGCCCGCGATAAGCGGGGCGGAGAGCAAGGCCTTGTATTGTGTATCTTTCAGCGGGTTCAGTCGTTCGAGCGCGGGAAAACTTACATCAGTGGTTTGACCGCGCGTATTGTCTTTGTAAAACGAGGCTTCATTTGTTTCACGCAACCTTTCCCAGACATTGCGGTCAACTTCGATAGGTTGAAAGTTCAAAGCTCGATCATTGAGATTAGGTGAGGAGGCGCGTACCGCTAATCGTCCTCGTGCCTGATCCATCAGCATAATGACGCAAAGATCGACCTCCATTATTTGCACTGTCAACGTTGCCAGGGAACGCAGCATATCATCAAGGTAGAGGCCGGAGCTGATTGTTTGACTCAAGACCGACAGTGACGTGAGGATACTGAGCTTGCGTTGTGTATTTTCATAGAGCTGGGCATTCTCGATGGCGGAGGCGACCAGTGTGGCCGTATTGCTCACGAAGGCCTGGTGTTGCTCAGTAAATTCGTAGGGAGCGACTGTATGCATCGTGATCACACCGATGAGATTGCGTCCCTTACCAATGATAGGCACCGTCATAATCGATTGGAACTTTTCCTCTTCCAATTCGGGAACATAGTGGAAGCGGGGATCCTCCATTGCCTCGTCTTTCAAGATCACCGGCTTCAGTGTCAGTCCCACCCAGCCTGCAATACCTTCGCCCAGGCCCAATTCGATTTTCCCTACCAGGTGTTCATACTGTTCGCTGGTGCTTGCCAACACAAGTCTGTCTTTATCCTTGTTATAGAGATAAATGAAGGCAGCATGACAAGAGATAGCGCGAACGATGATATCGACCAGGTGGCTCAGTACTTCATCGAGCTTCAACGTTGAGCCGATCGTCGATATAACTTCATTCAGCAATATATTTTCCTCTCGGCTGGTGGAAAGCGCCGTGCGTAGCTCACTGTTTTCTTTTCCAAGCTGCTCAACTCTGAGTAACTGCGTTTTCTCATTAATGCTGGAACTACCGTGGGCTACTTTGTGTGAATGCGAGGAAGACATGTCAACCTCCAGATGAAATCCTGTAAGATGATAATATGTGTCAAGCTTGCGATCCAGGAAAGCGGTTATAGTAAGAATCTTATATCTACCACACAAACCAGAGAAATATGTATGATATGCATATATGCGCTATTGTACATACTTTTCGGCACATAGTCCAGTGTATTCATCTTCTGTACCACTGATTAGCACAAATGATGGCATATACATACGAAAAATATGGCATTATATGACGTTATGCTAATAAATTCGCAAAAAATTGTAGTATTTCTTTTATTTTTCGTATGAGAAATCAGGACTCTGGCTACTTTGCGCTGTTTCTGGTATACTTGGCGTATCTCAATTGTAGTGTATGCCGCTGTGTAACCTCATTACGTATCACTTATACAGCGCAAATTGTCACACACGAAATTGACTGAGCAATTGCTGAACATTCTCAGAAGATGCGGAGAACTTCTGAGCGTCAGCTATCTCCGATGAGATAGGGCTTCGACTGACAAAACCCCTACCAGGATGTGTTCATCAGTTTTTTCTCCAGGAGGATGAAAAAATGGCTACCGATGTCGTAACCATCCCAGAAGAACAGGGTATAGAGACACACGGTATTGAACGTGTCTCTCCCACTACGCGCACGCATGTTCGTATCTTCGACAATTTCACCATGTGGCTCTCCGCCAATCTCGTGATCTCTACAATCGGCCTTGGTGCTCTAGCTATCCCCATCTTTCAGCTTGGTTTTTGGGACAGTGTGGCTATTATCATCGTTTTCAACATATTGGGCGTACTACCCGTTGCCTTTTTCTCCACACTTGGCCCGAAATTGGGCTTACGCCAGATGACCATCTCACGCTTCTCCTTTGGTTGGGTGGGTGGCATCATCATGGCATTGTTCAATGTCGGTGCCTGCATTGGCTGGTCTGTTGTTAACGTCATTATTGGTGGTCAATTAATCGCGGCACTAAGCGGTGGAGTAGTTCCCAGTTGGGCAGGTATTCTCATCTTAGCGGTACTCACCACCCTGGTCAGCATTTATGGCTACAGGTACGTGCATCGCTATGAACGCTGGGCCTGGATCCCCATGGCTATCATTTTTGCTATCATGTTTTTTGTAGGCGCTCCTCATTTTAGCTTTGTAGCTTCATCTAATACAACAACGGCTGCCGAAATTGCTGGCATCCTCTCCTTTGGTGGCGCCGTTTTTGGTTTCGCTACAGGATGGAGTTCCTATGCTGCTGACTACAACGTCAATCAACCTGAGGAAACACCTGCTAGTCGCGTTTTCTGGCTGACCTTCCTGGGCGTCTTCATACCCTGTGTGTTGCTAGAAACGCTCGGCATGGCCTTTACCACTTACTCACCATGGGCGAAGACATTTGCGAATGGACTTGTCGGTGATCTCCTTGCCGCGATCGTCAAACCGTTGGGAGGTTTCGGAACACTTATTCTGGTGTTGCTTGCTCTGAGTGTCATTGCAAATAATATCCCGAACGACTATAGCCTTGGTCTGTCCGTACAGGTGTTTGGCCGACCCTTCCAGCGCGTCAAGCGATACGTCTGGACGCTTATCGGCGCAGTGCTTTACGTTTTGATCGCACTTCCTGCCTCAGCTAACTTTGCGCACACGTTGACCGACTATCTGCTGATCATTGCGTACTGGCTAGCTCCCTGGTCGATAATTCTCATTATAGAACACTTTGTATTCCGTCATGGACACTACAATGTCGATGATTGGAATACTCGCAGCCGACTTCCAATTGGTTGGGCCGCCCTTGTATCAATGGCGTTTGGCCTAGTGGGTGTTTTGCTTGGTGCCGACCAGCTCTACTATGTCGGGCCTATCGCTAAGTTGGTCGGTCCTTTCGGTATGGATATTGGCTTCGAACTGGGTCTCGTCTTCGCAGGTATCGCCTATCTCATCTTGCGGCGTATCGAACTGAACGCCAATCCAGGACGATAATCGATTCAACCTTTTTGGTCAAACGTCTATATGTGAGGTTGCGGGTTTTGCAGACTGCGTCTGCAAAACCCGCAACCTCACATATAAAAATCTTGCGAAGAGCGCAGCGATGAGGCCCCTTCTATATGCCGTCCCTTATGTTGAAAGAGGAAACCTCAATGCAGTACGATCTCATCATCCACAACGCCCAACTTCACCGTCACAGCGGACTGGTAAAAATCGCGGTCCAGGATGGACGTTTTGCCAGGATCAGCAGCGAAATCCCCCCCGGCAGCAGCGCAACACGTGAAATCGACGCGGGAGGGCGACTGGTAATCCCACCCTTCATCGATGCCCATGTCCGTCTCGATGCCGTTCTTACCGTTGGGCAGCCGCGCTACAATACGACGGGCACCCTGCTCGAAGGGATCCAGATTTGGAGTGAGCGCAAGCCGAGCCTGACCCGCGAAGATGTCAAAAAACGTGCCCTTGAGGAGATCCGC
>WNGE01006810.1_pt1 | contig 22070 bp, 22 predicted proteins | sample 5400651 | NCBI WGS metagenome assembly WNGE01 (sample SAMN13153370, study PRJNA577476) | soil metagenome | isolation source: 60 cm soil or saprolite under grassland replicate 2 | place: USA:California | collected 2016-06-15 | reverse complement strand
AGCCGGCGTTGATCGTCGGAAGTAAGGACTTTGCCGGTTACTTTCGCGGTGGTATCGACCACGAGCCTCCCCAGTTCGCGTTTCAATGCCTCCATTGTGTGCTCATGCTCGATCGCGCTGGCTTCGCGCGCCTTCGCAACGATTTGTTCCGCTGCGGCGATCGCTTCCTGTTCCTTGCGCTCGGCTAAATGCGCGCTGCTCGCGCGCGCTTCGTCGATCATTTTCTGCGCGTCTGCATTCGCTTTGGTCAAAATCTCGGCGTAACGCTCCTCCGCCTCGGCCAGTTGTTTTTTGATTAACTCGGCGTTCAACAGACCTTGCTCGATCCGCTGCCGCCGTTCTTCCAGGACGCCCAGGATCGGTTTGTAAGCGAAGCGGCGCAGCAGAAGGGCAACGATCACAAAACTGATTACTTGCGACAAAAACAACCACGGATTCCAGCCGAAGGTGTCGGCGATCTCTTTGGCGGAATCCACAATGCCGCCGCTGGATTGCGCAAGAATCAAAATCGAAGGCATATTAATTGAAGTAGGAGGACAGAACGTTATCGGCCGTCGCCCCGCAATTTTTTAGTGAGGCAGCAGGTAGAGTGCGTAGAAGACAATCGCCTCGGTGAACGCGATCGCCAGAATCGCTTGCACAAGAATCGGCGTGGCTGCGCCGGGATTGCGGCCCACCGCCGACGCCGCGCCGAGGCCGGTTAGACCAACGCCGATTCCCGCGCCCATTGCCGCAAGGCCCACGTGAATGCTTCCGCTCATCTCTGCCAATAATGGTAGTATCATATTTTCCTGTTTGGTTTTCTCTCTGGCAATCGTCGCAGAGTTGCTGCGATCGGCTTGCCGAAATTTTCAGTGTTGTGGTTCGTGCCCAGGTTCATGTTGCGCAATCAAAAGCGTGAAAACGGCGGTCAACAACATAAAAACCAGCGCTTGCACGATTCCCACCAGTATCTCCATAAAATAAAACGGAATCGGAATGAGCCAGGAAAGCGCGGGCACCATCGTGGACATCGCTTCCAAGATGCTTTCACCGGCGTAAATATTTCCGAAAAGCCGAAAGCTGAGTGAGATCGGGCGGAACAAAATCGATACGATCTCGAGCCAGCCAACCATGAAAAAGATCACGATCATCATGATCTTCAACAAACCGGAGGTTTCTCCTTTCGGTCCAAAAATGTGGAGCAAAAATCCGCCGACGCCGTTCGCCTGGATCGCCCAGATGATCCAAAGAAGAAAGAAAATCAGCGCCATCGCTGAGGTCATGTTGAGATCGGCGTTTCCTCCACGCAGGAGAGGCTGATCGACATGGAAAACGCCGGTTGTTGGATCGTGATGTCCCCAGCCGATCGTTCCGACCCCGGGAATGAGCCCGAACCAGTTCACGAACAAAATGAAAATGAAAATCGTCGCGAAAAACCAAAATGTTTTTTGCACGAGCTCGCGGCCGATAATGCTCTCGAGAAAATTGTAAAGACTCTCCACCATCCATTCCCAAAAGTTCTGCGCGCCGCTCGGCAGCGGCTTGATCTTTCGCATTGCTAATTGGGCGAAAACGATGATTCCCGCCGCCACAACCCACGTCACCAACATCGAATTGGTGATCGCAAACTTCCCGATGTGAACCAGCTCGGCCGGCTTTAACGGTACTGCTGCTTCATGTTGTTCTTTTGCCTCAGCCCGCGCCGGCTCGGCTGCAAGTGTCGAGCTGGCAAGGGCGCATCCGCAAAGGACTGCCAAGATCGACAATGATAAGGGAAAGGAAAAACGATATTGCATTCGGTTGGTGACAAGCCTGCGCCCGAGCTTCTTTATTGGCGTCGCCCGCAAAGGCAATGACGCGCAACACAAGGCCGGCTTGCGTCGCGCATATCAAAGCGCGTTTTGCCCGGATGACAAGAAACAAAATTCTCGCAGCGGCCTTAATTTGCCGCAACCGGCTCGACGAACTGCGGGGCTTGCGAGGTCATCGCCTTAGATTTCACGGGCTCCTCGGCGCCATTCACCACAATCGCTTCTTCGTAAAACGACTCGAGGAGGCGGATCTGCGTTTGCTGCTGAAATTGCTGCGCCACCGTCTGGCGGGCGCGCAATCCCATCTCGCTCAATATTCGCGGCGAGCTCGTAATTTCCTGCATCGTTCTGGCCAGGGAAATATGGTCCTCCTCCGGAACCAGCCAGCCCGTGCGGCCGTGTTGGATCACCTCGGGAATTCCGCCATGCCGTGTCGCCGCGACAACCAGACCGGTTGCCATCGCTTCCAGCATCGAATTCGGTATCCCCTCCTGGTTTTCATCCGGTGGCGTTTCGCTCGGATGCAGGAACATGTGTGAGCTCGCGTAGAGCTCCATTAGCTTTCGTTCCGGGAGGAAGCCGACAAAGTGCACGTTCTTTAAAATACCGAGGCCGGCTGCAAGCATTTCCAGTTCCCGCTGTAGCGGACCCTTGCCCGCAATGAAGAATTCAGCGTGCGGGTTGTCCCTTTTAAAAATCGCGAACCCGCGCAGGCTGGTGGCCACGCCCTTTTTTGGAATTAAACGGCACGCCTGCATTACCTTCCAGCGTCCATCTGGCGGTGGTTGTCGATCTACAAACGGAAAGTCATCCAATGGAATGCCGGTGCGGTTGATCCGCAGTTTCTCGGGCGGACAACCAAATTGGACCAATCGATTGGCGAGCGATTGCGAACGCGCCAGAACCAGTGGCACAAGATCAAACAAGCGGCGTAATTTTTCCGGATAATCGGAAATGTCATTCTTGATCGCGACGTCGGCACCGTGGAAAGAAACCACGCACGGCTTCTCCCATTGCTCGATAAACGGCAACAGATGCACGCCAGTGTGACCAAAATAAATGTGCATGAGATCGGCCCCGCGACTTTCCAATAATGACGCCAGCACCTGATATTCGCCGCGATAAACAATCGGCGGCTCCCGTTTCACGAACTTGAGCCAGCCGTGACGCAAAAGGTTCATGCGCGATTGCGGAATGATTTCGATATCGCGAAACGGGAAAGATTCCGCGTTTTGCACCTCTTTCGTTATGACAAATGTCCTGACGCCACGCAGCGCCTTTACCTGCCGATAAATGTGCAACATCTCCGGCTTGAGAAATGAAGTGCAATAACTGGCGACGACGTGTTTGGCCATGAAAAAGCCCGAGAATATGAACGAGGCACCGCCCCCTGTCTAGCTCTTTAATCTGCGGAATTAGTTTACTCTGGTTGCAATTGCACCGGTCCGCAATCTTTTCCGAACAAAAACGTTCTACGCAACCGCAACAACTGGAAAAGATTCCAACCACTTTTCGAGCTGCATTCTCAAACTATCCAGGCCGGCTCCGGTCTTCGCGGAAATAGCTGCCAGCTCGATCGACGGAAATCGATTCCGCAATGCTTCGAGGTTTTCGTTCGCTTCTGCCAAATCCATTTTATTCGCAATGATGAACCATGGCCGTTCTGACAACATCGGATCGTAAAGATCGATTTCTCGCCGGAGACTTCCTAAATCTTCGATTGGATTGCGGCCTTCGCTTCCCCCAACATCGACAACGAAAAGCAAAATGCGACACCGCATAATATGTCGCAAAAATTCGTGACCAAGTCCGAGACCGCGATGCGCCCCTTCGATCAGACCCGGAATATCCGCAATCGTCGCCCTGCCATAGCCGGGAAACTCGACCACACCGATAATCGGATGAAGCGTCGTGAACGGATACGGCGCCACTTTCGGCCGCGCCGCCGAGATCGTGCGCAACAAAGTCGACTTGCCAGCGTTCGGATAACCGACCAACCCCGCGTCCGCGATCGTGCGCAGTTCAAACAGAAAATGTCCCTGCTCGCCTTTTTCGCCCTCCGTGTATTCGCGCGGCGCGCGATTGCGCGAGCTTTTGAAATGGACATTGCCCTTTCCGCCCGCGCCGCCGCGACAAAGCAAAAATTCCTGGCCATCCCGGGTAAGATCGACCATCAAATCCATTTCGGATTGCGGATCGCGGATTGCGGATAGATCAGAACCATCATCACGCGCTTCTGCATTGGGCGTTGAGCGTTGAGCGTAGAGCGTTGGGCGTTTTCCGCTTTCTTCAATCCATACTGCGGGATCCGCAGTCCTCAATTCTTCGTCTTCTTCTTTTCGCAATCCACGCTCCGCATTCTGCGATCGATAAACGATCGTCCCTACCGGTACCTTCACAACTTTCACCGGCGCGGAACGCCCATGCATTTTCTTTCCCTGACCATGCCCGCCGTTTTTCGCTTTGATGATCGGCTCGTAAAAAAGATTCGTCAGATTATCTACGTGTCGATCTGCGCGGAGAACAATGTCGCCGCCCCGGCCGCCATCGCCGCCGTCCGGTCCGCCCTTCGGCACAAACTTCTCGCGCCGAAAACTGACGCAGCCGCGCCCGCCATTACCCGCTTGCGCAAAAACTTTGATTCGATCGACAAACATGAAGCGCCTAATTATACGCTCTAGCGGCGATCTGCGACCGTCGAATGAGTGCGATGCTCGCAGAGCGTCGCTACAGAAGAGTTTTGTATAAGGCTTTCGTTTTCTCGGCGATTGCGCTCCAGCTGAATTTTTCTTTGGCGCGTTTTCTTCCAGCTTTGCCGAATTTTTCTCGCAGATGTCGATCTTTCATTAGCTGATTGATGCGCGCGGCAAGGTCGCGGGCAAACTTTTCCGGGTTGGTCGGCTCGAACGGGCTCTCTTTCATTTGCCGAAGCGGAACGAGAAAACCGGTTTCTCCATCGACAACTACTTCCTTAATGCCACCGACCGCGCTCGCCACGACCGCGGTCTCGCACGCCATCGCTTCGAGGTTGATGATGCCGAACGGTTCGTAAATCGATGGACAACAAAAGACGGCGGCGTGTGAATAAAGTTCTGTGACCGCACTCCGATCGACCATTTCTTCAATCCAGATGATGTCGGAACGCTTTTTCATCGCGCTTTCGACGGCCTCTTTCATTTCTGCGGCGATCTCAGGCGTGTCCGGCGCGCCCGCACAAAGCACGACTTGAAAACCTTTGTCCATGTATTGAATTGCGCGCACCAGATGCACAATTCCTTTTTGCCGCGTGATGCGACCAACAAAGAGCAAGTAGGGCTTCTTCGGATTGATTCCGTGCCGCTTGAGTGCGTCAGTTGAATCGACTCTTCGGTATTTATCGAGGTCGATGCCGTTGTGAATCACCTGCACGCGCGTTGAATCGACATCAAACAAACGCTCGACGTCGCGTTTGGTTTCGCCGGAGACGGCGATGATCGCGTCCGCCATTTCCAGCGCAGTTTTCTCAACCCAAACTGAAAAATCGTAACCACCGGCGAGCTGTTCGCGTTTCCACGGCCGGAGTGGTTCCAACGAGTGAACCGTGATGACGAGCGGAATCCCGTAATTCAATTTCGCGAGAATGCCGCCGAAATGGCTATACCAGGTGTGGCAATGGACCAGATCGGCATCGATGTTCGCGGTGTTGAAATCAATGGAGCGCTGCACGGCGCCAAAAGCTGATTTCAACGGTTCCGGACAAGTAAAATTGGCCGTGTCGAGTTCGAAGCCGGTGACTTTGAGATTTCCTTTCTCAAACCGCTGATCACCGAAACAACGGACCTCTACCGGCATCGTCTTGGCGAGCTCACGCGAGAGACCGTCCACGTGCACGCCGGCGCCGCCGTAAATGTGCGGCGGATATTCGTTGGTGAGGAGACAAACCTTCACGCCGTTCTTTTAAACGCGCCGTGAAGGAATCGCACGCAGTTTTACTTTCCCGCCCGTACCAGAAGCACCGGCACTTGTGCTTTGTGCCGCACTTCATTGATCGTGCTGCCGTAGAGCAAATCGCCGAGGAGACGGTGTCCGTGCGCGGTCATCGCGATCAAATCGCATTGTCGATCTTCCGCCGCTTTCAAGATTCCTTCCGCCGGATCGCCCAACGCCAGAAATGTGTCCACGGTCAAACCGCGGGCGCGCAACATCTCAGCGGAACTTTCCAGATAGGCACGGTCGTCTTTCATCTCTTGCGACTCAGCGAGCTTGAGTTGCTCGTAATTTCGCGCGACGAATCCATCCGCGACATGCACGAGCAGTAATTCCGAGCCATGCAATTTCGCGAGCTCGCCGATGTGTGGAAGGAGGGTTTCATCCGCGCGGCTGTTTTCGAGGGCGACGAGAATTTTTTGATACATAATTAGAGAGCGCGTCCGACCCAGGCGCTGATTCCGGCCCAATCACACAGATATTTCCCGTTTACCAAAATAATCGCTGCCGCCGTGATCCAGGCCAATGTTCGCAGCCAGCGCGGCGATACAAACTCTCCCATTTTGCGACGATCGCTCGTAAACATGATCAGCGGAACAACTGCGAAGGAGAGCTGCAGGCTGAGAATGACTTGACTAAGCAGAAGCAATTTCGCCGTGCCGCTCGTCCCGAAAAGCGCGGCGGTGAAAACGGCGGGCACGATTGCAACCAGCCGCGTAATCAGACGGCGCAGCCATGGACGCAACCGAATGTTGAGAAATCCTTCCATCACGATTTGACCGGCGAGCGTTCCGGTGAGGGTCGAGTTTTGACCCGAAGCGAGGAGCGCGAAGGCAAAAAGCGCGCTCGCGATGGGCACGCCGAGCATGGGCGAAAGAAGCTTGTAGGCATCTTGAATTTCGGCTATGCCGTGCTGGCGGTGCGAATGAAAAGTTGCCGCGGCGACGATCAGAATTGCCGCGTTGATAAAGAGCGCAAACATGAGTGCCACGCTCGAATCGAGGGTGGCAAATTTGATCGCCTCAGCTTTTCCAGCGGACGTCTGCTCGTAATTGCGCGTCTGCACAACTGAGGAATGGAGGTAAAGATTATGCGGCATGACGGTCGCGCCGAGAATTCCGATCGCGATGTAAAGCATGTCCCGGTTGCGCACGACGTCGGAGCTGGGAAGAAAACCGTCCAAGACGGCACGCCATTCCGGGTTCGAGAAAATAATCTCAAAAAGGAAACAGCCGCCGATCGTCAGGATCAGCGCAACCACCAGCGCCTCGATGTAACGGAAGCCTTTGTTTTGCAAATAGAGCACAGCCAAGACGTCCAGCCCGGTGATGCAAACACCGATGACGAGCGGAATTTTAAAAAGCAAATTCAAGGCAATGGCCGAACCGATCACTTCGGCGAGATCGCAGGCGCAAATCGCCAGTTCGCAAAGAACCCAGAGCGCCAATGAAATCGGCTGCGAATAATGATCGTGACACGCTTGCGCCAGGTCCCTCTGCGTGGCAATGCCCAGCCGCGCGCAAAGAGCTTGCAGCAGAATCGCCATTAAGTTCGAGAGCAGAATGACGCTGAGAAGCGTGTAACCGAAGCCCGATCCGCCTGCCAAATCCGTTGCCCAGTTTCCCGGATCCATGTAACCGACGGCGACGAGATAACCTGGGCCGGAAAAGGCGAGAAGCTTGCGCCAAAAGCCCGCGCCCGGTGCGATCAGAATCGTTCGATGCGATTCCGGCAGGCTCGGCGCCGTTCGATCGAGGCGCCAACCGTTGCCGCGGGAAATTTCCTCATGCATCAGCATTTAGCCTCGTGAAAAATTGCCGGCGCGCCAGTGGAGAATCGGCATGCCATCATATTTTACAAATAAATGCGACGCTCATAGAGCGCCGCTACAGTTAAGATCGACAACGGAGCCCGCCGGGGTAAGGCGACGTAGACGGGCAGCCCGAGAGGGTTCACGAGCGGGCAGCGAGTGAATCAATTACGCCTGCGCGGCAACGAATCGTCAGTGTGATGGGCCGGCAACAGACCGTGCAATCTTCAATGATGGATTGATCCGGCTGCGAAGTGTCCACTTCCAACGGAAAACTCTCGCTGCAATGCGGACAAATGATTTCGGTTTGGACTAAAAAATCCATCGTTCGCGTTATAGCTGCCGCCGTCTCTGGCGGCAGAAAACAAATTCACGAAGATCTGCCGCTGAGACAGCGGCAGCTACAACAAAATCAAAGCGCGACGTCGGGTTTGGTCGCAGGCGCAGCAGCAGCAGCCTCGCTCATTTTTCGAAAATGCAATTGCCGAACGCGGCGGGCATCGGTTTGCGAAACCGTGACCAGATAATTGTCGATCTTGACTTGTTCGCCCTGCTTCGGCAGATGACCGAGCAGATGCGTGACGTACCCGCCGATCGTGCTCACATCTGCACTCTCCAATTCCAGACCGGCGGCATCACGCAATTCGTAAAGTCCGAGTGCGCCATCCACGGCGAACTCGTTCTCATTGATCTTGCGGAATTCTTCCTTATCCGCGTCAAACTCGTCCTGAATATCGCCAACCAGTTCTTCGAGCACGTTTTCCAGCGTCACCATTCCGACGGTGCCGCCAAATTCATCGACCACCATGGCGAGATGCGCGTGCTTACTCAAAAAGAGCGTCAGCAATTTCTCGAGCGACATCATCTCCGGAACCGGAACCAACTCGCGTTTGATCCGCAACAGATCGGGCTGCGGATCGCGCATCATCGGCACGAGTTCCTTAACGTGAATAAGGCCCAGCGTGTTATCGAGATGCCCGCGCACAAGCGGGAAACGCGTGTGCTTGGACACGAGCGCTTTCTTTACGTTCTCCTCGAAGCTGTCCTCGATATTTAGCGAAACAACTTCGCCGCGCGGGGTCATGATGTCGCGCACGACACGGCGGCGCAGGTCGAGGACATTGGTCAATAAATCGCGGCCCAGCGGTGAGACTTCGTCGGATTTCTCGCTTTGATCGAGAATGAGCCGCAGCTCTTCCTCGCTGTGCGCCAATTCCGTGCCCGGCACTGGTTGACGGCGCAAGACTTTTTGCAGGAGGAAATTGGAAGACTTGTGCAGGAGCCAGATGGCCGGTTTGAACAAGACATAAAATGCGCCGAGCGGCCGAACCAAACGCAGCGCAACCGGCAATGGATTCGCGATGGCCGTGTATTTTGGCCCCAGCTCGCCGAACACGATGTGCAAAAATGTGATGCCGACGAAAGCGAGCGCAACGGAGACGGACGTGACGAATGCGTGCGAATAAATGTGCAGCAGCGCGAAAAATGGCTGGAGCATTTGGGCCAGAAATTGTTCGCCGATCCAGCCCAGCGCCAAACTCGCCAGGGTGATGCCGAGCTGCGTCGCCGAAAGATAAGCGTCGAGATGCCCGCGGACATATTTGGCAAAACTCGCCCGCAAATTCCCCTCCTCCACCAGTGCCTCGAGTTGACTGGCCCGCACTTTGACGATGGCAAATTCGCAGGCAACGAAGAAACCGTTGAGCGCGACCAGCGCCGCGATGACCGCCAGTTTTCCAATCACGACCCCGGGCGAATCCCAATGAGTCAGGATCGTACCGGCCATTGGCGTTGCTGCGAAAAATGGGAACAACAAAGAATTCATTGCGCGGATGCAGGGCTGCATCCGAAACCCGCCTCGCCAGATTCTACCAACTTGATTTCGTCACGCCAGGGATCAATCCCTGGGAGGCAAGCTCGCGAAAAGTCAGGCGCGAAACTTTGAAGCGACGAATGAAAGCGCGCCGGCGGCCGGTGACTTCGCAACGATTCACCACTCGCGTCGGGCTGGCATCGCGCGGCAGTTGCGCCAGACCGGCATAATCTTTCTTCGCTTTCAACTCCGCGCGCACGGCGGCGTATTTCTTCACCGTCGCGCGTTTGCGCGCGTTACGATTGATCCAGGAGGTTTTGGCCATAAAGGAACGCGCAAGGTAACGAAGAAGGTGCGATTTGCAACCCCTTGTTCCGGTGGGGCGAGACTCTGTCGAGCTGACGACAGCTCATCATTCCAATAATCTGGAGTTACAATCCTGGTTTTAATTAAGTCTGCAACAGCGATGAGCCCCGATGTTTTAAGGAAGACGCGCAATTTCATCCTATGAAATGGCTGCTCGATTTTCTGAAGGGAAAATGGCTGGGACATCCGTTGCACCCGATCGTTGTGCACGTGCCGATGGCGATGTGGCCGGGTGCGTTGATCTTCGATCTCCTTTCGCAATGGAATATTGCCGGCAACGCCATGGTCCGGCTTTCTTTTTACGCAATCGTTTTCGGACTGGGCGCCTCACTCCTGGCAATACCGACCGGTTTGGTCGATTGGACCGGAATCAAGAAAGAAAAACCGGCGTGGAAAATTGGGTTGTATCATATGATTTTGAATCTTGCCGTCGCCTTGTTGTTTGCGATCAACCTCGGCTTGCGCGTGCAAACGTTTCGCCAGGACACAAAGGTTGCCGGCGCGCCATTGCTGCTCTCGGCTATCGGCACTGCACTTCTGATCGGATCGGCTTACTTGGGTGGCATGATGGTTTATCAATACGGCATCAGCGTCGGGCGGATGTCGAAAAAGAAATGGCGCAAAATTGCCGAGGCCGGCGACGCAAATCTTCCGCCGGAATAGGAAACGCCGATGCTAAAAGATTTTCTCGAAGGCAAACCGTTGCGGCATCCGGTGCATCCGATGTTGGTCCATTTTCCGATCGGCCTCTTTATCCTCAGCTTGTTCCTCGATCTGGCCAGTCTCGCTTTTCCGTCTGTGCCAAACCTCGTGCGCGATTCGTTTTACGCCATACTTGTGGGAATTACCACCGCGCTGTTCGCCGCCGTGCCCGGCTTCGTCGATTACACCGATATCCGCAGCGATCATCCCGCCAAACGCACCGCGACGGCGCATATGACTTTGAACCTTCTCGTCGTCGCGCTTTACGGAATCAATTTGGGCGTTCGCTCATCGATGCTCGCCGATTCCAAAATACCGTTGTTGCCGTTGGTTCTGTCGCTGGTAGGCGTCGCACTTCTCTCCGCTTCCGGTTACTTGGGCGGCCGGCTCGTTTATGACGAGGGCATAAGCGTCGGCCGGCATAAACGGCGCACACCGACACCGGAAGACACGCTCCATTTCTCAGCGGCGCATTTCGCGCAGAATGAACAATCCGATGTCGTTTTCATTCCGGTTCCCGAAGCAGAACGTCTGCAGGAGAAAGAAACATTACGGGCCGAGATCGACGGTCAGGTCATAACGATCGCCAAGATCGACAATCACTTTTACGGTTTCCAGGAATTTTGCACGCACCGCTTCGGCCCGCTGTCCGAAGGCAGTTTTGAGGGCTTCAACGTGCAATGCCCATGGCACAACTCATGTTTCGATGTGCGCACCGGGAAAGTCACCAACGGACCAGCCAAAGTGGATCTGCAAACATTCAAGGTGGAAATGCGCGACGGCAAAATCTGCGTCGGTATCCCGCCCAAAAATCGGAAAACAAACGCTTAAGAACTCTACTGCTTGCTCAATCTCCGAAAAAGAAATGCGCCGAGCACGAGAAAGAGCACGTTCGGAAACCAAACCAGCAACTCCGGATGAACGTGCGGATTGGAACGCAGCGTGTCGGCGATGATGACAAACAGAAAGTAGGAGACGGCGACAATCAATCCCATGGCAAAGCCGATCGAAGTTTCGCGCCGGTGCGCGGTCACGCCCAGCGGCACACCGATTAGGGCAAAAGCCATGCACGAAAACGGAAAAGAAAAGCGCTTGTTGATTTCGGTGCGGCTGGCGCTGCGTTCCCGCGTACTGGCGCTTTTCAATTGCTCGAGAAGTTGTTCGATCGACAAGGCGGAACGGCTCGGCCGTTTTTTTTGCTTTTCGTAAAGTTCTTCCAGACTGATCGGCAAGGTGCCTTCCGTCATGTTGATTCCATCGCGCATCTTCCGCAGGTCCAATGGGTCCTTTTCATCGCGCTGTTGAAAACGCGCCTGGTAAAGGTGCATTAGAATTCGCTTGTTCGGCAGATCGGCCTCGAGCATGCCGGAGCGCGCATAAGTCACTTTTAACGGCAGCGCACTTCTGTCCAACTCGAAGACGGTGATGTTCTCGAGCTTGTTTCCTTCTTTTTTGCCGACGTAAATTTTTCGACCGGGAAACTCATCGATCACCTGGTCGCTGCCGAAAAGCGCCATCGGGTCGCGCGTCGCCAGATCGAAAATCGTGCTCCGCAATTTTTCCTGCGCGGCCGGCGCCACCTGCACGTTGAGCCAAAGACAGATGGCGGTGCTGACGAGCGCGATCGTGGCCAGCGGAATGCAAACGCGCGTAACACTCACGCCGTTCGAGCGCAGCGCGATCAATTCATTGTCTGCCGAGAGCCGGCCGAAGACGAGCAAGATCGCGGTTAGCAATCCCCACGGAATGGTAAAGATGAGGGAGAACGGCAGCACATAAGCGATGAACGTGAGTAAGTATTCCAGCGGCACGTCGTGATTCACGAGCAATGGGAGCAGCTTGCGAAAAATGTTGCCCACCACCAGAACGAGGCTCAGCACCGCGATGGCAAAGAGCACATTCACGATCAACTCGCGGCTGACAAACTTGTCGATCAACTTCATCGCTTCTTTCTGTTAAGTCCGATCGCGAAACGTCGCAAGGTGGATCGGCCGCATCTCTTAGCATCGAGCAAGGGACTGCTCGATCCACCTCTTTGCTTCCGCGCGCTCATTGGTTAAGATCGCATTGGCGTGGACAAGATCGACATCTACGACGTCGCGATCATCGGTGGCGGACCGGCCGGCAGCACCGCCGCGGCGTTGCTCGCGCGCGCCGGGCGGCGTGTGATCGTTATTGAGCGCGAAAAATTCCCGCGCTTTCACATCGGCGAATCGCTTCTGCCCTTCAGCATGAAGGCGTTCACACGACTTGGCCTGCACGAAAAATTCTCGCGTGCCGGATTCATGAAAAAATTCGGCGGCGAAATGTTCGGCTCCTGCTCAGAAACAGGAAATAAATTTTATTTCAAAGACGCCTTTCGTTCGCAAACCGACCACGCCTATCAAGTCACACGCGCAGATTTTGATAAAGTGCTGCTCGATCACGCCGCGGAAAGCGGCGCCGAAGTTCATGAAGAGACTTCGGTGGAGCGCGTCACGTTCTCAGATGAAGATGTCGATCTTTCCCTCGCCGCCAACGGTTCCCCTCGAAACCTCCGCGCTCGCTACGTGATCGACGCAAGCGGACGCAATTCGGTTCTCGGCACCAAGTTTGGAATTAAGAAGACGTATGATCATCTGCAGAAGTTGTCCATCTTCGCGCATTACGACGGGGTTTGGCGCGCGGAAGGAATCGACGCCACGCTCACGCTTTTGATTCGCGGGATCGATCGCTGGTTTTGGGTGATCCCATTAACGATGGAGCGCACGAGCATCGGCGTCGTGCTCGACAGCGAAGTTTTTCGCAAATCGAAATTGAGCGCCGAAGATTTCCTGGAAGAGACGCTGGCCGAACAACCGATCATCGGCAAACGAATGACGAATGCACGGCGCGCGACAAAAGTTTATGTCGCGACGGATTTTTCCTATCGCAGCACAAAACTTCAGGGCAACCGCTGGCTACTTGCGGGCGACGCCGCCGGTTTCATCGACCCGATTTTTAGCAGCGGCGTTTTTCTCGCCGTCTTCAGCGGCGAACAATGCGCCGACGTTTTAAATGAAGTTCTCGATCGTCCGCGCAAAGCGCGGCGGCTTTTCCCGCGCTACGAGAGAGCGGTCAACCGCGCGATGGACATTTATCTCCGCTTCGTCAATGCCTGGTACACGAAGGAATTCATCGAAATTTTTCTGGCGCCGCGCGACGTACTCGGTCTTCCGCCGGCCGTGAACGCGGTGCTCGGCGGAAACATCGGCAATAGTTTTGCCATCCGCTGGCGCATGTGGGTCTTCTATTTTCTCGTCTGGTTGCAAAAACATTACGCGATTGTTCCACGACTCACGCTCGTGCCGAAAAAAGGAGACGCGATTTCAACTGAATCGGCTGCGGCGATTTCATAAGCGTGGACGTTGACGCCCTTCGTTGTAGCTGCCGCCGTCTCTGGCGGCAGAATTTAAGAACTGCTGCTGGGGACAGCGGCAGCTACAATTTGCTGCTCGGAATTCTAATGCGCGCACTCGTCGTCGGGTTTCTGATTGTCGATCTACCGAGCTGCGCGACGACTTCCTCGCATCAATTCGCCGAATCAGCTGGCGACTGGAAGATGCGGAGCGGACAGCTTCTCTATCGCAACGCGAAAACGATGCTCATCGGCGAAGTGCTTATTCGTTATTCAAAAAATGGCGATTTCGAATTGACGTTCTCGAAAGGGGCTGGCGTGACACTTTTGGCGCTGCGGCAAGACGGTTCCTTCGCCGAAATAAAAGGCCCGCTTGTGCGCGGTGGCTGGTCGGGTCAACTCGAACAAGCGCCGCAACGATTGCGAGGCTGGCTCGATTTGCGTGACAAATTGATTCGCGCGCAAGATCGACATGCAGTGCGCTACGCTGCCGGCGCGGAAACTTTTCTCTTCCGCTTTTGACCGGCGACGGTTGAAACGCGACCGTCGCGGTCTCAGGTCAAAATATGCGGATCAGCGATTTCATTGCGCGGACCATTACTCAACGACGTGTGCTCATTTGGTGCTCGGTCGTTGCACTTGCCGCTGCTTGCCTCGCGATCCTGGTCATGCGGATGCGGCTCGATTCCGATGTCCTCAACATGCTGCCCGCCAGGTTCAGCTCCGTGGCCGGACTAAAAATTTACGATCGTGACTTTGAACAGACCCGGGAGCTCACTTTCGCGCTCCTTTGCGACCCGGCCGATGTCGACAAGCTGGAAGAGTTCGCGCCGGCCTTCACGGAAAAATTGCGCCAACAACCCTGGTGCGCACGCGTGCTGGCCGGTTCGCCGATGGAAACGCCGGATGGAATTCGCGATCTGCAATCCATCGCCGTGCCGTTGCTCTTGAATCTCGACCCACAGGCTTTTGACGAGACGATGTCGATCTTGCAGTCACAAAAAATTCGCGACCGGCTGCATCGTTTACGCCAGCAAATCGAAGCCGGCTCGCCGCGCCCGGAGTTTGAGCTCTCGTTTGATCCGCTCGGCCTGATCGCACCGGCACTCAAGCCTTTCGCCGAGGGCAATGCGATCGAAGAAGAGCAGCCGCTGACTTCGCCCGATCGCACGATGCGCGTCCTTCTTGTGGTCACGAGTCAGCCGGCGGTCAGCGCCTTCGAATGCCAGCGTTTGATGCGCCAGGTAAATCTGTTTCGCTCGCAAGCGCGCGAAGGCTGGAACGGAGGTGCATTGGAAATTCTCGTGACCGGGCGCGCCGCGTATGTCGCGGAAATTTCCCTGAGCATGCGCTACGACATCGTCGCGACCCTGCTTGGATCGATCCTGCTCGTCAGCGTCATTTTTTTTATTGGATTTCGTCGGTGGATTCCACTGTTCGGAATGGGGTTTTCACTCCTGCTTTCATGTTTGGTGGCGCTGGCCCTGGGCCTTCTCCTTTTTGGCCGGCTCAGCATGGTGGCGGTCGGGTTCTGCGCGATCCTGGTCGGACTGGGCGTCGATTTTGCAATCCTGATCTTCGGACGTTACCAGCAAGCGCGCGGCGATGGAGAGTCGCATCGCGAGGCCATTGCCACGTCAGTGGCAAAACTTGGCCGCGCCGTTTTTTTTGGCGCGCTCACCACCGCCGTCGGTTTTCTGGCTCTGGTTCTGAGCGGCTCGATGGGTTTCTCGCAGCTCGGCGCGCTCATTGCGATCGGCATTTTCTTTGCGGGCCTTTTTATGTGCACGATTTTGTTTCTCTTCGTTCGCGAACGGCAGACACCGCTCAGTCATGATTGGGTTTTCGAGTTCGTGAAAAGATATGTGCGATGGAGTGTGCAGCGCCCGGCGCCCATGTTGATTTTTTCAAGCGCCATTCTGTTACTGCTCAGCGCACTCGGTTTTTCACCTGTGCCTCCACTTCACTTCGAGGCCAGCACGCGCTCGCTCGAACCGAAAAACAGCCGCGCCGGTCACGCGGTGCAAGCGATCATGCACAAAATGCCGGCACGCTGGGACCCAGTGCTGACGATCGTGCACGCGGGCAATCCGCAGCAACTTCACGACAACTGGCAAAAAATTGCCGCCCATTGGCGCGAGCTCCAGGCTGCCGGCAAAATCAAAAGCTTTTCCACGCCCGCGGCGCTTTGTCTTTCGCCCAATTCGATGCAGAGAAACCGCGAACGTTTGAGCGCAATTAATCTTCCGGAGGTGCGCCAGATACTCGAAGAAACGCTCGATGCCGAAGGATTCAGCCGCGAAGCATTTGCGACGGCTTTTACGCTGATCGAGGATTTACAACGCATTGTCGATCTTCGCGCGCCGCTGCCAGCTTGGCGCAATCAATTGCCGAAATCGTCGAGCTGGTGGTTTCTGATCGACCGCTATTTCGCGCAAAACCCGCTGCTCACCACTGGTTTTGTCACGACCAACCAACCGATCGCTACCCATGCGCAAGCGCAAAGCCTGGGACGCGACCTGCCCATAACCGGGGTCCAAATGATTCTCTCGGGGTGGAGTTATGCTCTGGCCGATTTGCTACCTTGGTCGCGTCGGCAGCTTCTTATCATCAGCGCTTTGATGGCGATCTTCGACGTCTCGCTGCTCGCAATTTTGTATCGCGATCTGCGTCTCTGGATCATTCAAGTCATTACGCTTGCGTTTGCCATCGGCGCGATGGTCGCTTCGATGAAACTGCTGCACATTGATTTGAACTTGCTCAATGTCCTTGCCTTTCGTCTTGTCCTTGCCATCGGCGTTGACTACGGAATTTACGTTGTCCTGGTCTGGCAAAAGACGCACGAACTCGAGCATGATATCGCCGGCGTGGTAAAGCCCGTTTTGCTCGCCGGACTGACCGCAGTCTGCGGCTTCGGTTCATTGGGTCTTGCACGCAATCCGTCCTTAAGTGGACTTGGCATCGCCTGCGCCATCGGCATCTTCTGGAGTTTGGTCGCGACCATTTTCTTTACCCTGCCGGCCATAGCCGCGGTCGAACCGAAAAGTTGGCGCGACGATAAACAAACCTAAGATCGACAATCATGCGGAAAATTCTGTTCACAATTCTTGGTTTGATTTTGTTGTCCGGATTCGTGAGCGCCGGGGCGCTTTCATCCGCCGATATAAAAAATCTGGTCGCGCGCATCCGCGAGAAGCGCGCCCAAGCACCTCAAGCGCAAGCCGATTTCAAGGAAGAAAAGGTCGTTCATCTCCTGAGCAAACCGATCACAAGCTCGGGCAAGGTTTGGTTTCAGGCGCCAAACAAGTTCCGCCGCGAAGTCAAAGGCAATTCACCAAGTGTGACCGTGAGCGACGGCCGTCAACTTTGGATTTACTATCCGAATTTCAAATCGGCGGAGCATTACTCGTTAGGCAAACGTTCGCCGCTCGACGCGGCGATTACAACAATCAACACGGCGCTGAACCTCGAAAATGTCGAAAGCACCTTTCAAATAAGCGGAGCTAAGATCGATCCGCCTCAGGCGGGATACGATCTCGAACTGACGCCACGTTCATCTTCGACGAAACGGATGTTTCAGATGTTCCGTTTGCGACTGAATAACGATCTCTTTGCCGAGCGCACCGAAATGTTGCAGCCGAATGGCGATCGCATCGTCACAACATATTCCAATCAAACGCGCGCGCCCATTGCTGGATCGACATTCGATTTTACCCCCCCGCCCGGCACCGAGATCAGCACGCCGCTCGGCCACTAATGGTAACTAGTGGATCGAGCAGTCCCTTGCTCGATGTTATAAACCCAGTGCGCTTTCGGAGTGACTTTAACATCGCCCGACCCATTCGACACCGCGCGCGGCAGTCCGACCTCGACTGAGTTCGCGAATTTTGTTACGACTCGGCGCCGTGAAGCGCTGTCTTATTTTTGCATTTCTCGTTTGCGTTAGCGGGGCGCTGAATGCCGAACCGCAAGATTCCGAAAGCTCGGCCGCAATCACTTCGCACATTCCGCGCCAGCGCGTTCAGTCGCGTGGTATCGCGGAGGTGGGTTACAGCAAACGCGGGCACTTGCTCGAAATCGAATTCATGAACGGCGCCATTTATCGATATGCCGATGTTCCACCGTCGGTCTACCGAGATTTGATCTCAGCCGAATCGAAGGCGCGCTACTATGACTTGAACATCAAGCGAAACTATCGCTCCGTGCGCGTCCGCCCGCGGGTAAAAGACGAATCTGCGCATTGAAATTTCCTGCGCGCCGAAAATTCGACGAGCTCAAGCAACGTCTCGTCCTTACATCGGAGGAAAAACGCGTGATTGCTTTCGTTCTCGCGGCGTTTGTTCTCGGTTTGGCGGCGAAACATTATCGCGACACACACCCGCAACCGACGACGACGATCGACAAGAAACATCCCCATTCGCGCACGCAAGGCATTTCGCCTTCTCCGTCGCAGCCTGTGACACCAGCCCGGAAAGGAATGCGGAAGCCGCGTAGCGCCACACTTTCAACTCCCCAAGCAACCTCAACCCTTTGTCTCGAGATATTTTTCCGGGATCGGATTATCGGAGCGTTCGTGCTGCCAGTAAATAGTCACGATCCACCAACGACTACCGTCGTAGAACAACTGAATGCCGTTGACCCCACGCATAAACGGTTCGTCATCGTCCGGATTGTAGCGCGACTCGTACATGCTCCAGACATGCGCAATGTTGCCGAACCGCTCGGTGCGACGCGCAATTTCCTTTTCGAAAAATCCGTTCTTCTGAAAATACGGTTCCACACGCGCAATGTAAGCGTCGACATCCAAAACTTGCGGCGCAAGATCGACATCTTCCTCCCCGGTCTTCTTCGCGGTTGGAATCAAACGCGCGCCGGGAATAAACAAAGAGCGCTCCCGATGCCAATCGCGCTTCTTACCAGCCGGTCCGGAAATTACATCATAAGCTGCGGTGATGATGGCGTCGATCGACGCGACATCACTTGGATCAGCGTTCCAAGTCTCTATCATAGGCTCTTCCGATGCATAAATTTCGGAACACATTCCTGGTTTCCAGGGTTCCTGATTAACAATCCGCTTTGATCGTTTCCATCACTTTCTTCGCCGCGTTGTGCCCGGGAATGCCGCTGACGGCCCCGCCGCGCAGCGCGCTTGAACCGCAGAGAAACACATTGTCGTACTCCGTCTCGACGCCCCATGTGCCGGCCTTTTCCTTCGTGGTCACGAACGGCCACGTCGGCGCGTCCTGAAAAATGTTGCCATGATACATTCCGAGCGCATCCTCGATGTCGACCGGGCTTTTGCTTTCGATGCAGAGACTCCCGTCGCGTGCGACGGCAAGACAATCTTCGATCGGCTCTTCCAGCCACTGATTGATGCTTTCGATGAATTTCTTCTCCGCGAGCTTTTTCATCGTTTTATTGTCCCGCGCAAACAAACTCCACGGCGTATCGAGCCCGAACAACGTCATGGTGTGGAAACCTTGTGAGCGGAGTTCCGGCGCGAGAATGCTGTCGTCGGTGAGCGTGTGGCAATAAACTTCGCACGGCGTTTTGTTGGGCAACCGGCCTTCCCTGGCTTGGTCATAGCTGACATTCATTTGCTCATAGCCTTCGTCGCTATGAAACGTCCCGCAGAAAGCCTCAGCCGCCGGGTAACGCGCCGCCTTCAGCTTCGGCAACCGGCGCAGAAGCATGTTGATCTTGAACACGGAACCTTCATCCGCAGTATTCGGCTGATATAGTTTACCGACGAACTTCGCCAGGATGTTCCGGCCAAAGTTTACCAGAAGATACCGCGCCTCGACCGTCTGCCGTTTTTCATCGATCTCAAACTCGACGCTGCGTTTCGTTCCGTTCACATTAAGCGCGCGAAGATCGACATTCGTTAACATTTCGGCGCCGCTCTTCCGAGCCGCTAGTTCTAGCTCGCTCGCTACCGCGCCCATGCCGCCGACCGGCACCTTCCATTCGCCGGTTTTGTTGCCGATAAGGTGGTAAAGAAAACAGCGGTTCTGCACGAGCGACGGATCATGCGGGCAGGTGAAGATGCCAACCTTCGCGTCGGTCAGCACTAGGCCGCGCAGCAAATCATTTTGCAAATAACGTTCGATCACGCGCCCGAGCGGTTCTTCCGCCAGACTGCGCCACGCTTCGCGGGAAACCTCATCGACGTTGAACCGGCGCCGGAACTCTTCTTTCGGCAGGAGCGGCTCCAGCATTGTGTCCCAAACGCGTTCTGCAAAAACCCGCGAGAGCTTGTAAAACTTCTTCATCTGTTCGTACTCCGTTTGATTTCCGGTCAGCTCGAACATCGACTGGCGGCTCATTTCTTCGGAAACGTTACTCAAGAGCAAGCCGTTATGTGGGCCATCCATCACGTATGGCGTAAACGATGCGATCGCGCGCCGGCGCAGCTCGAGATTCAGCCCGAGATCGCGAATAATCCTCTCCGGAAACAAGCTGACGAGATACGAATAGCGCGACAAGCGCGCGTTATAGTCGGGGAAAACCTTCTGCGAAGTCGTGGCCCCGCCGATATAATCGTTCTTCTCCAGGAGCAGCACGCTCAACCCCGCGCGCGCCAGATAAGCCGCCGCGACGAGTCCGTTATGTCCAGCTCCTAAAATAACGACGTCATACTTGGCTTTCACGGTAACGTCGCTTAGAGCAGCCCTTTGAATTCGTCGATTGTCAGGCCCGCATCGCGCACGATTGCGGCCATCGTGTAAGCATCGACTGGATTATTGCGCGGCACGACGACTCTGACCGAGCCTTTCGACATAAAGATATGCTTCCCTTGTCGATCAATATGAAAGCCAGCTTTCTCTAGAGCTTTGATTGCGCGCAAATGATTTACGCCAGGAAGCTTTGGCATCAATTAGCCGGTCACGACTTCCATTTCGCGAATCTCGCATCGCGTTTCGGGCTCGCCGTACAACTCCACGTAGCCGCGAATTGCGTCCTCGATGTTTGCCAACGCTTCATCGACCGTGTCCCCTTGGGAGTGACAACCGGGAAGCTCTGGACAACTAACCGAAACGCCCTCGTCGTGCTCCAACAACGTCACGTGAAATTTTCGCTTCATCGTTTTAAAGCGTACCTCGAGTGCTTTGACGCGTCAATCGAGCTGCGATCGGCGGAAAATACGAGGAGATCCCAAACCGATTGCGATGCATGCTAACATCAAACCTCGTACATCAAACATCGTCACCGATGGATCCGTTCAGTTACCTCTCCGTTCTCATCTCGATCATTCTCGCGTTGGGCATGACGCGCGTGCTCGCTGGCGTCGGCGAAATGCTGCAAGCGCGCTCGCATCGGCGCATTTATTGGGTGCACGCCCTCTGGATCGTCAATCTTTTCCTCTATCTGGTTATCGCGTGGTGGTTCTTCTACCGCTGGCGCAACCAGCAACCGTGGACTTTTTTCCTCTTCGTCTTTGTCCTGATCTCGCCGACGATCTTGTATCTCGTTTCAATGCTGCTTTTTCCGCGGGAAGGCGATGTCGATCTAGCCGTTGACTACAAGACCCATTACTATGCAAATCATCGCGCTTTCTTCATCCTCTTCGCCCTGTTTACGCCGGTTGATATTGTTGACACTCTGCTCAAGGGCATACCTCATTTTCTTGAGCAAGGCTGGCGGTATGACATCAGCATTGCGGCAGCTTTAACGGGCTTAACTATCGCCGCGATTACGCGCAACGAGCGCTATCACCAATTCTACGCCATCTTCTTTCTCATCCAAACGGTCATCATCAGCTTCGCCATCTTTCACACGCTGGTATGAGCACGGCTTCGTGATCACTTCAAGAGTGACAATAACGCCGCGTTTGCTTCTATCGCTCCATGCTGAGGACGACTCGGAAGCGTGCTTTGCCGCTCATCATCCGTTCGTAAGCTTCACTCGCTCTCTCGAGCGGGAAGATTTCATTCATCGACTGCACGCCGGCCAGCACGCTGAACTTGAGCGTATCCTGCGAATCGATCGACGTGCCGGAATACCAGCCCTTCACCGAACGCCGACCGCTGATGAGCAGAATCGGATCGACGGAGAGTGGGCCGGCCGCGCCTATCACCATCAAAACGCCATTAGCGGCTAAACCGCCAAGCACCGCGGTCATGGCATCGGCGTTAGTGACTGTGGCTATGATGACTTTGGCGCCGCCTAACTTGGTGAGTTCCTGCGCTGGATTTTTCTCCTGACTGTCGATGTAATGGATCGCGCCGAGCTTTTTCGCGAGCG
>WNGE01003955.1_pt1 | contig 22074 bp, 21 predicted proteins | sample 5400651 | NCBI WGS metagenome assembly WNGE01 (sample SAMN13153370, study PRJNA577476) | soil metagenome | isolation source: 60 cm soil or saprolite under grassland replicate 2 | place: USA:California | collected 2016-06-15 | reverse complement strand
GATGTGCCGCGCCGCCTTCTTGCCGTGGCCGACCCCGACGGTGACTGTGCGCTCGGACGGCACCATGTCGCCACCGGCGAAAATGCCGGGGTGACCTGTCATCATGTTCGGACCGACTTGCACGGCGCCGTTCGCGATGGCGAGCCCCGGCACGCCATCGAGCAGCGACAGATCGACGTCCTGGCCGAGCGCGAGCACCAGCGAGTCGGCTTCGAGCGTCTCGAACTCGCCCGTGGGCTGCGGGAAGCCCTTGTCGTCGAGGCGCATTTTCTCGACGGTAAGCGTGCCTTCGTCGGCCATGTTCTTGATCGTGGAGAGCCACTTGATCAGCACGCCCTCCTGCAGCGCCTCCTCGACCTCGAAGTCGTGCGCCGGCATCTTTTCGCGCGTGCGCCGATAAACGATGATCGCGTCGGTCGCACCCAGGCGCTTGGCCGTGCGCGCGACGTCGAGCGCGGTATTGCCGCCGCCGTAGACGACGACGCGGCGGCCGAGCAGTGGCTTGTCGTCCCCTTCCATCCCGCGCAGCACGGCGACCGCGTCGAGCATGCGCGCGGCCGCGCCGGCCGGGATGTAGGCGCGCTTCGCGATGTGCGCACCGACGGCGAGAAACGCGGCGTCGAAACAGCCCTGCTGCATGGTCTCGAGAATGTTCGAGACCTTGCGATTGAGCTCGAGCTCGACACCGAGATCGACGATCCGTTGCACCTCCGCGTCGAGCACGTCGCGCGGCAGCCGGTACTTGGGGATGCCGAAGCGCATCATGCCGCCCGCCAGCGGCCCGGCCTCGAAGATCGTGACGGCGTGGCCGAGGCGCCGCAGGTGATACGCCGCGGACAGACCCGAGGGTCCGGCACCGACGATAAGCACCCGCTTGCCCGATTCGCTTGCCGGCCGCTCGAACCTCCAGCCGCGCTTCAGCGCTTCGTCGCCCAGAAAACGCTCGACCGAGTTGATGCCGACCGGCTCGTCGAGCTTGCCCCGGTTGCACGATTCCTCGCAGGGGTGATAGCAGACCCGCCCCATGACCGCGGGTAGCGGATTGTCGAGCGTGAGCACCCGCCAGGCTGCTTCGTAGTCGCCGCCTTCGGCGTGATAGAGCCAGCTCTGGATGTTCTCGCCGGCCGGGCAGGCGTGATTGCACGGCGGAAGGCGATCGATGTAGACAGGCCTCTCCGTGCGCCACGAGCCGGTCTTGTTGGCGAGCGAAGAGCCGACGTCGAGCGTGATCGCAAACGGCTTATCCATGCGCGCGCTCTTCTTCCGCCACCCCGAACTTGGCGATGTTGCGGTCGGCGATCGCCTGGATTCGGGCGATGCGCGGATCGTTCTCTGCAACAAAAAGATGCGCGAAGCGCTTCTGCAGCCGCAAATACTCGGTCACCGGCAGCTTGCGCCGGATCGGCGTCCGTCCGGTGATCTCGCCATACTCGGCTTCGAACAGCGGAAAGAGTCCCGACTCGACGGCGAGCCGGGCGACCTTGATCGTGTCTGCCGGCAGCGACCCCCAGCCCAGCGGACACGGGACGTGGATGTGGACGTAACGCGCGCCGCGGACGCTCATCGCCTTGGCGATCTTACGCTCGAGATCGCGCAAGTTGGCTACGCTGGCCGTCGCAACATAGGGGATCTGATGCGCCATCGCGATCAGCGGCACGTTCTTGCCGGTACCGACGACATTGCCTGGCTCGTGGCCTACGGACGGGGTCGTGGCCGTGCGCGCAGCGGGCGGCGTCGCGCTGGAGCGCTGAACGCCGGTGTTCATATACGCTTCGTTGTCGTAGCAGATGTAGAGCACGTCGTCGTTGCGCTCGAACATCCCCGACAGGCAACCGAAGCCGATGTCGGTAGTGCCGCCGTCGCCGCCTTGCGCGATGACGCGTACATGCTCCTTGCCCTTCACCCGCAGCGCCGCGGCAATGCCCGACGCCACCGCCGCGGTGTTGCCGAACAGCGAGTGAATCCACGGGATCTGCCACGACGTTTCGGGGTACGGCGTTGAAAAGACCTCAAGGCAACCGGTCGCGTTCGCGGCAATCACCTGGTTGCCGGCCGCGCGCATCGCCGCATCGATCGCGTACCGCGCCCCGAGCGCCTCGCCGCAGCCCTGGCACGCGCGATGGCCGGAGTTGAGCGAGTTGGTGCGCTCCATGTTCGCCTGCACCGAGCGCTCGTCCTCGGCGAGCAGCCGGTTACCGACCGTGAAAGTGGCGGTCTGATAGAACTTGACGGATTGCATTTCCATGGCGATTTTCGCGTTCCCGGAAGAACTTCAACCGATCTGCGATGCGACCGTGCCGATTCGGCGCAGGATCGCTTCTGCGGTCGGGCCCGTGCGACGCGTCTGCGCTTCGCGCTCGAGCTCGTATTGGATAACGTCGGCGTTCAGGTCAAGGAAGGTCACTTCCTCGAGCTCGTCGTTGCCGGCATCCTCGAACAACTGCCTGAGCGACGCGCGTGTGATCGCACGGCCACCCAGGCCCGCGATCACCGTGTAGCCCTTGAGCACGATGCCCGACAGCGCCTTCCGCACGCCGTCGGAAACGATCCCGCCCAAACCGACCGCCAGACACTTCTCGATCACGATGACACGCTTGGCGTGGTGCAAAGCGTCGCGCACGGCGACGAGCGGGAATGGCCGGAACGAACAGATCGAAAGCGAGCCGATCTTGACGCCGGAATCGCGCATCTCGTCGACGACTTCCTGGATCGTGCCGTTGACGGAGCCCAGCGCGACGACGATCGTCTCCGCATCGTTGGTGCGGTAACGCTTCACCAGGCCGCCCGATGCGCGGCCAAACCGGGCCTTGAACGCGGCGGACAGCTGCGGGATCAGCTTGATCGCTCGCAACTGCTTGTGATGCTCGAGATAGCGCACTTCGGTGAACGCTTCCGGGCCCACCATCGCGCCGATGGTGACCGGCTCCGTGGGATCGAGCACCTGCCTCGGCTCGAACGGCGGCAGGAACGCGTCGACATCCGTCTGCGCCGGCACGTCGATGCGATCGTAGGCGTGGGTGAGGATGAAGCCGTCGACGCACACCATGACTGGACACGACAACTCTTCGGCCAGCCGGAATGCCTGTATATGCAGGTCGACCGCTTCCTGATTGGTCTCGGCGTAGAGCTGGATCCACCCAGCGTCGCGCATCGACATGCTGTCGCTGTGATCGTTCCAGATGTTGATCGGCGCGCCGATCGCTCGATTGCCGATGGTCATCACGATCGGCAGTCCCAGCCCCGCGGCGTTGTACACCGCTTCGGCCATGAACAACAGCCCCTGGCTCGACGTTGCCGTGTAGGCACGCGCACCGGCAGCAGATGCGCCGATGGCCACCGACATCGCAGCGAATTCCGATTCGACGTTGATGAACTCGCAGTGCACCAGCTCTTGCGCCTTCACCATCTCGCCTAGCGCTTCGACAATGTGCGTCTGCGGAGTGATTGGGTAGGCGCAGATCACCTCCGGACGGCAGAGGGCGATCGCCTCGGCCATCGCACGCGAACCTTCGGTCTGCTTAAGCATGGGCCGCCTCCATGGCCTGGCTGACCAGCGCATGCGCCTCGATCGCCGCGGCAACGTTCTTGTCGGCGACGATATGCGGGAATTTATCGCGGATCGCCGCGATCACTGATTCTAGCCGGATCCGGCCGCTCATCGCCGCAAACCCGCCGAGCAGCGCGGCATTGGGCACAGGTCGGCCGACGTGCTTCAGTGCAAGCTCCGTGGCCGGCACGGTACGCAGCCGGCTGCCATGGAACCCGCACACAAACTCGGCGAGTCCCAGTTCCTGAAAGCTCAGTTTCGAATTGATCAGGATGTAACCACTGGCGTGCAGCCCCTGGAAGAGATCGACCTGATGCAGCAGCGTGGGGTCCTGGATGATCACCGCGTCGGGCTCAAGCACCGGCTCGCGCAGCCGGATCTGCTTGTCGTCGATACGGCAGAACGCCATCACCGGTGCGCCCATCCGCTCCGAGCCGAAGCTGGGAAATGCCTGCGCGTAACGGCCCTCGATAAATGCAGCGACCGACAACATTTCGGCGCCGGAGACGACGCCCTGACCACCGCGGCCGTGAATGCGAATCTGGAACATGCTCCTCCGCCTGATTTCCGCCCGCATGCCTGAAGCAGCGAGCGCGGATGCAACCAACCTGACGCCAGTTTCGCATTCGCCGTGCACATTGCAAGCGCTCTCCGCGGCGCTGTTGACCAAGATCAATAATGGCGCCGCGTGCCGACGCAGCGCGTGTGCCTGTCAGAACCGAAGCGCTAACAACGCAATGGCTGCGACGATCGTGCCCAACAGCGCCGGGCCGTAGCAGGCGAGCTTGGCGGCGGTCCCGGTGGGGATGCCGAGATCGTGGAGGCTGTGAAAGATCCGATGCGCGCCATGCCACAGGAACAGGCTGATGACGATAAACACGAATCCCTTGCCGGCCCAATGCTGGGCAAAGGCGAGCATGTGCGGATAGCTCATCGTGTCGCGCGGCAGGAGCAGGCCGGACGGCGCCGCGATGCCCGTAATGAAAACGAGCGCGGGGCCGGTGAGCGCCGAAAGGATGCCGCCCGCGCCGAAAAGCGACCAGAAGATCGGGGCGTTGGAGCGCTTCATGACGCCAGTTGCATCACGAGGAGAAACAATGCGGCGCAAACGACTGCGGACACGGCCAGGCCGGCGCCGGTAATGACACCCGGTTGCAGCTTCCTGCCGCCGATCAGGATCATGGGCATCGTCTTGGGCATGATCGAGAACCAGCTCCACGTGTGGTAAATGAAGCTCACCAGCAGGACGAGGTGGAACGCCAACGACCACGGGCTTTGCAAGGCAGTGAGCCAGCCGTTGTACGCGGCCTCGCCCTGCGCGAGGCGGACCACGCCGAAGAGCAGCACGACCGCGTAGGCGACGACGAGCACGGCGGTGCCTTCGCGAATCATGTAGACGATGAAGAAGGGATTCCGCCGCCACCACCCGTCCATCGAGCGTACATACGGCCGCCGCGCGCTCATCGGCTCGCTCCCCTCGGCTGCACGAAGCGCAGAAAGTAGTCCATCGCGCTCGCGGTCTTGTTCTGATTGACCGCATTCGCGGGGTCGACCCCCTTGGGACATACCTCCGAGCAATAACCCACCGCGGTACAGCTCCAGACGCCCTCCTCGGCGTTGACCAGCTCCATGCGCTGCGCCCGCGCGCCGTCGCGCGAATCGGCGTTGTAGCGATGCAGCAGCGCCAGCACTCCGGGGCCGATGAAGTTCGAATCGAGTCCGTATTGCGGGCACGCGGCATAGCAGAGCATGCAGTTGATGCACGAGCTGAACTGGAGGAATCGTTCGAGCTGCGCCGGGGTCTGCAGATACTCTCCCTGCGCGAGCGTGCGCGGCTCCCTCGGCACGATGTATGGCTTGATGCGCTCGAGCTTGCCGATGAAATCCTCGACGCCGACGACCAGATCGCGCTCGATCGGAAAATGCGCCAGCGGCTCGACGCGCAGTTTGCGGGGATAGTATTCGCGCAGGAACGTCTTGCAACCCAGCTTGGGAATGCCGTTGATCATCGCGCCGCAACTACCGCAGATCGCCATGCGGCACGACCAGCGGAAACTGAGCGTGCCATCGAGCTGATCCTTGATGTATTGCAGCCCCTCCAGCACCGACATGTCGTCGGTGAACGGCACCTGGTAGCTTTGGAGGAACGGTTCTTTGTCCTGCTCCGGGCGGTAGCGCAGGACTTCGATCTCGATGATCTTGTCGTGGTCAGCCATTATCCGCCCCTTCGCTTTCCCGCTCCTGCTCCGCCTTCTCGCCCGCGGCGCCATACGCGCGCGTCCCCGGCTTGGAATGGGTGATCGCGACGGCGCCGTAGTCGATGCGCGGCGGACTGTCCGCGGCATAATGGGCAAGCGTGTGCCTGAGATAATTCACGTCGTCGCGCTGCTCGAAACCGTCGAGACGCTGGTGCGAGCCGCGCGACTCCTTGCGATTGAGCGCCGAATACGCCATCGCCTGCGCGACGTCGAGCAGATAACCCAGCTCGATGGCGAGCAGCCACTCGGTATTCCAGACGCTCGACTTGTCCTCGACATTGACGTTCCGGTAGCGCGCCTTCAGCTCGTCGAGCTTGTCGCAGGTAGCCTGCAAATCCTTGCCGAGGCGATAGATGCCGCAGCCGCGTTCCATGCTGACGGCCATCTCGTTGCGCAGCACCGCGATGCGCTCCGTTCCCGATCGCGTCACAAGGCTCAACGCGCGTGTCCGGGCTGCTTCGGCCTGCTTTTGCAGCGCCGTCGGGCTGCTGATCGAGACCGACCTGGCGAATTTCGCCGCCTCGCTCCCGGCGACCTTCCCGAACACGCACAACTCAGATAGCGAATTCGAACCAAGGCGGTTGGCACCGTGGATGCCCACGCTGGAACATTCGCCCGCCGAGTACAGGCCCGGCAGCGGCGACGCGGTCTTGATGTCGGCGAGGATGCCGCCCATGCTGTAATGCACGGCCGGTCGCACGGGGATCGGCGCATGGACGGGATCGACGCCGAGGAATTCCTCCGCCATCTCGCAGATCTGCGGCAGGCGCTCGTGCAGCTTCTTCTCGCCGAGTTGGCGCAGATCCAGGTGCACGACCTGCCCCTGCGGCGTGGCGATCGTGCGACCTTTTTGCTCCTCGTGCCAGAACGCCTGGCTGAGGCGATCGCGCGGACCGAGCTCCATCGCCTTCTTGCGCGGCCACGGGTCGGGAGGTCCCAGGCCGTAATCCTGCAGATAGCGATAACCGTCCTTGTTGACCATGATGCCGCCTTCGCCGCGGCAAGCCTCGGTCATCAGGAGTCCCGTTCCCGGCAGACACGTCGGGTGGTACTGGACGAACTCCATGTCGCGCAGCGGAACGCCGTGACGATAGGCAAGCGCCATGCCGTCGCCGGTCACGATGCCGCCGTTGGTGTTCTGGCGGAACACCCGCCCTGCGCCGCCCGTCGCTATCACCACCGCCTTCGCCTGGATCAGCGTGAACTCGCCGGTGCCGATCCCGATCGCCAGCACTCCCTGGCAGCGGCCATCCTCGACGATCAAGTCGGAGCAAAAATGTTCATCGAAGCGCTTGATCGACGGATACTTGATCGAGGTCTGGAACAGCGTGTGCAGCATGTGGAAGCCGGTCTTGTCGGCGGCGAACCAGGTGCGCTCGATCTTCATGCCGCCGAACGCGCGCACGTTGGCGTGGCCGTCGTCCTTGCGGCTCCACGGGCAGCCCCAGTGCTCGAGCTGCACCATCTCCTCGGCGCAATGGGCGACGAAGTAATCGACGACGTCCTGCTCGCACAGCCAGTCGCCGCCCGTCACCGTATCGTCAAAATGATGCTGCAGGCTGTCGTGCGCTTGCGTGACCGCCGCGGCGCCGCCTTCGGCCGCCACCGTATGGCTGCGCATCGGATAGACCTTGGAGATCAAGGCCACGGTGAGCGATGGATCGGCTTCGGCGGCGGCAATCGCGGCGCGCAGCCCGGCTCCCCCCGCGCCGACAATGGCGATGTCCGCCTTGAAAATTTGCATAGCCCGGGTTCGTTCCTCCACGTCGATGGTCTTGCCGCCAATTCGTGACGGCGCGCTTAGCGCACGGGTCCTACGCCGATCGGCGGTGGCGCCAGATTAAGGATGCGGGTGAACAGCGCGTCGTACTTGGCGCCTTCCTCCACGCCGAGCAACGGGTCGGTGTGGCCCAAAAAAGCCGCGTCGATCGCTTCCCAATCGCCAGTGGTTAAGTATTTCTTGGCAAGCGGCAGAAGCTCTTTTTCTTCGGCGCGCATGTGACTCCACTGGAATTCCGTATAGTCTTCCACCGCCGCCATGAAGTTCGAAAACTCAGTCGGCCCCCCCTGTTCGTAACGCGCTAGCACCTGCTCGAGCGTGCGAATTTTCTCGGCGCCCGCATTATGCTCCGTCTTCAACCGATCAAGCAGCAGTGCCGCGTCCGGATGGCGGATACGCAAGAGCCGGAACAGGTATTGATCTTCCTTGGGGTGATGAAAGCGCTCGGGGAATGCATCGATGTAATAGATCATCGCCCCGAACAAGTCGAAGTTCGGCTCGGCTCCCCGGTCGCGTATCTGGTGAACCAGATAGAGCATGCCGTGCAGGATCGCAGCGAGCGAACGGTGCTCGTCCTGAATGATGCGAATCGCCTGCATATTCGCCCCCTACCGGATGAATCAGATGACGCGCGAGTAGCGCGCCGCCTCGCGTTGCTCGCGCAGGTAACGGTCGAATACCATTGCGACCGTGCGAACCAGGAGCCGGCCGAGCGGTGTCACGGTGATCGCGTCCGACGCGATTTCGACCAACCCGTCGTCGGCCAACGGTTCGAGTGATTCTAGCTCGGTTGCGAAGTAATCGCGAAACGAGATGGCGTGCGCGTTTTCGACGCGCCCGAACGAGACCGTGAACTGGCACATGAGCGCATGGATCACCTCGCGCCGCAACACGTCGTCGGCAGAAAGCCGCCAACCACGAAAGCACGGCAGCGCATCGTCGTCGAGCCGCGCGTAGTAATCATCGAGCGTACGCAGGTTCTGGCTGTACGTCGCGCCGACTTTGCCGATCGCCGAAATACCGAATGCCAAAAGATCGCATTCAGTCTGCGTCGAATAACCCTGGAAATTGCGGTGCAACTTGCCCTCACGCTGCGCAGCCGCAAGTTCGTCATCCGGTCGCGCGAAATGATCCATGCCGATGTGAACATAGCCGGCACAGGTCAGCTTTTCGATCGCGAGCTCGAGGATGGCGAGCTTGGCGTCCGCCGAGGGCAATTCCGATTCGCCGATCCGCCGCTGCGGCTTGAACAGGTGTGGCACGTGCGCATAGCTGTAGAGAGCGATCCTGTCGGGCGCGCAGGTGATGACCTTGTCGAGTGTAGCACCGAAGCCCATCAACGTCTGCCGCGGGAGGCCATAGATCAAGTCGATGTTGAGGGAGCGGAACCCGTTCGCACGTGCGGTGTCGAGTACGAATCGAGTCTCCGCTTCCGATTGAATGCGGTTCACCGCCCGTTGGACGGTCGGATCGAAATCCTGTACGCCGATGCTCATCCGATTGAAGCCAAGCTCGGCAAGAAGCTCAACGGTTTCGGTACCTACCTTGCGGGGATCGACTTCGATCGAGCATTCGGCGTCAGGAGTAAACGCGAAGTAATCGTGCAACACACGCCATAGCAACTTCATTTCCTCGGCCGACAGAAACGTCGGTGTGCCGCCGCCCAAGTGCAACTGTGTCACGGGAGACGCCGAATCGACGAGTCCCGACACGATTGCGACCTCCCTGGCGAGATAGCGTATGTATTTTGCGGAGCGGCCGTGGTCCTTGGTGACGACCTTGTTGCACGCGCAGTAATAGCAGATGTTCTCGCAGAACGGCAGATGCACGTAGAGCGACAAAGGCTGTATCGGGACGCCCGCAATGCGCGCGAGTAGCGCATCGACGTACTGCTCGGCGGTAAATGCCTCGGTAAAGCGATCGGCGGTGGGATACGACGTGTACCTCGGCCCGAAGCCGTCGTACTTGCGGATCAGCGCCGGGTCGAACGACAGGGGCGTGGCGCAGTCAATCAGCGCGGCGCGCGGAGTTGCCATCCCGCCATCGTGCCCCGGGCTGCCGCGGCCGGCCTTGAGCCAGATCAAGAGGCTGCGGCAGCCGGGCGCACCAGTTGCTATTGACGGTTACTTGACCTACATCATGGTCGTTGCTTCGCTTCAGCATAGTATGAGAGCCGGCGTGAAAGCATAGCCAGACCCAATCCAACGATAATGCGCAAGTTTGAATGTCCAGCGTTGTAGACGCTTCTTGCAAGCGGTAGGCGCCATGACCAAGGCTTATCGGGAAATCACCCGTTCGGTTTCCGCGTCGCTGGCGAAGCTGCGCGCAGACGCGCCCGAAATCCTGAAGGGGTTCGACGCATTGGCGGTGGCCGCGACCCGCGATGGCGCCCTCACCCGTAAGACTAAGGAATTGATCGCGCTGGCGCTGGGTGTGGCTGAACATTGCGACGCCTGCCTCGGCTTTCACCTCCAGACGCTTATCAAGCTGGGGGTGACGCGAACCGAGATCGAGGAAGCGCTCGGCGTCGCCGTCTACATGGGTGGCGGTCCGTCGCTCATGTACGCCGCCGATGCCCTGGCCGCGTTCGAAGAGCTATCGGCAGCCGGTTGATCCTCACAGCCGGTGGCTGCGTTCGCCCTCGCGAAAGCCGAGGAGCGTGGCGTCGATGCCCCGCGTGAACGCCAGCACCTTGAACAACTCGCCCATTTCCGCCGGCGAGGTCAGCTTCTGGACGGCGTTCGCTGCGCGCAGATACGCGGCGGATTGCGGATCGCCACAGCGCGCGAGCGCATCGAGGACGCCGCAATTGACGAGGAAATGCGCCTGTGTGGCGAAGCCGGCGACGGTCATGCCGGCGGCAATGCCCGCGCGCGCCATGGCACTGAAATCGACGTGCGCGGTCATGTCGATCAACCCGGGATAGCAGAATGGATCGGCGAGCGCGCGGTGGCGGTAATGCGCCATCAAGGTGCCGCCGTCGCGCTGCGGATGGTAATACTCGGCCGCGGGAAAGCCGTAATCGACGAGCAGCATCGCCCCGCGTGCACAGCGCTCGGCGATGCCCGTCACCAGGGCCTCGGCCGTCGGATTTAGCTCCGATGCATAATCGCCGTCATCGGGAAATCGCGACTCCGCCATCCGGCGCAACATGCCCACCGGGAGCGGACGATCGGAGAACGCGAGATGCGCGCTCGCGTCGAGGCTGACTCCGCGCTCGAACCATTGGCCGTCACGCCGCGCGACCAGATGCGCCGGGACGGCGTCGAGCACTTCGTTGGCGACGACAGCTCCCTGCCAGCGCTCGGGCAGCACGTCGATCCATTGCACGCGCGGCAGCAGATCGCCGACTTGCGCGGCCAAGTGCTCGCGTTGCCGCTCGCGCAGATCGGGGCTCACTTCGAGCAACCGATAACGTGACGGCAGCGAGCCCCGCTCCGCCAGCGCCGTCAGCACGTCGGCCGCAAGGCGTCCGCTGCCCGGACCTATCTCCAGAATCTCGCCGTCGGGAACCTGTGCTAGCACCTGCTCGAGCTGGACGGCAAGCGTGCGTCCGAACAACGGTGTCAATTCCGGTGCGGTGACGAAATCGCCCCCCGCGCCGAACTTGTGCGCACCGGCAGCGTAATAGCCGAGGCCCGGCGCGTAGAGCGCGGCATTCATGTAGTCGGCGAAGGAAATCCAACCCTCTTGGTCGGCGATGGCGTGCACGAGGTGCGCGACGACGCGAGCGCTGTGCGCACGCTCCGTGTCGGACGGCGGCGGCAAGCCGCTCAAGCGTGGATCGGGTGGAGCCGGCGACATCGATGTGCTAGATTGGCAGGTCGAACAGAGTGTAGCCGGAGCCCCGCGTGCAGGGCAAAGTCGTGTTGGTCACGGGAGGAGCCAAGCGCGTCGGTGCCGCCATCTGCCGCCGGCTGCATGCGGCCGGCGCGAATGTCATGCTGCACTACCGCGCCTCCGCAGGCGAAGCGCGGCTGTTGCAAGCGGAGCTCAATCACCAGCGCAAGGATTCGGTCGCGCTGATCCAGGCCGATCTGCTCGATCTCGGCAAGTTGCCGTCGCTGGTCGATCAGACGGTGCAAACCTTCGGCCGTCTCGACGCATTGGTCAACAACGCGGCGACCTTCTATCAGACGCCGATCGGCGAGATCGCCGCCGAGGATTGGGAGAACCTGATCGGCGCCGATCTCCGCGCGCCGTTGTTCATCGCCCAGGCCGCGGCGCCGGCGCTCAAGAAAACTCAAGGGTCGATCGTCAACATCACCGACATCCACGCCGAGCGGCCGCTCAAGAACTACGTTCTCTACAGCGTCGCCAAGGCGGGGCTGGTGGGCCTTACTCGCTCGCTGGCGCGCGAGCTTGCGCCGGAGGTGCGTGTCAACGCGGTCGCACCCGGACCGATTCTGTGGCCCGACGACGAAGCGTTCGACGAGCTGTCGCGCCAGCGGATCATCTCGCACACCCCGTTGCGGCGCGAGGGCACGCCCGAGGACATCGCGAAGGCCGTGTATTTCCTGCTTGCGGAAGCGACCTATGTCACGGGCGAAACGATCAATGTGGATGGAGGTCGGCATATAGCTTTGTAGGTGCGAATTCATTCGCACGCGGCGCTGGCCGAATGAATTCGGCCCTACGAAACCCCCTGCAACGTCCGACCCGAGCGGTCCGAAGGGGGTAGCGGTGTAGGTGCGAATTCATTCGCACGCGGCGCTGGCCGAATGAATTCGGCCCTACGGGAAACCGAGGGCCCGAGCCTAAGCGTCTACCTCCGAAGCGGAGGGTTGCACCGTGCACCGTCGCCGCGCGACCAGTGCTGCGAGCCGTTCGAGATAAGGGTCGACGATCCCATGCGTCACCAGCGAGACGCGAGCGCGCTCGAGGTAATCGGCCGATGAACCGAATGCGCCCACCGCGGTGGCCAGGACATCCGCTTGCTCTCCGAGCGTGAGGTTGCCCGTGTATTGCCGGTGCGTACGATCGACGACGAATGCGAGCGCGACCCGGGGCTTCCGCTCGCAGCGCACCGTGACCCAGAGCGGAAGATACGCACCGAGCACCATTTCCCTGCGCCACAACAGCGCCAGCTCTGCGTTCGCGGAGCGCGCCGGCAGCCGGTAGACGACGCCCTGACAGGAACCGCCGCGATCCAGGCCGAGCACCAATCCCGGCTGGTTCGCCGTCCCGCGCGAGGCCAGCGACCAGAGGCAGAACCGGCGCCGCCGGCCGGAGAGCATCGCCGGGCGCGCGTCCTCGAATGGAAACAGCGGATTCCACAGCAGCGAGCCGTATGCGAACACCCACCAGTCCGAGCCTGCGGGCTTGGATTTCAAGGTCGCCGCAAGCGATACCGCGAGCTCTTCGTCGGTGAGCGCATGGCGGCCGTCGACAGCCTCCGCGTAGAGGGCGCGCATGCGCCCCTCCTCGAGATCGCGACGCGAGAGGGTCATTAGTCGGGCTCGCGCAACTCTTTCTGCAGCGCGACCTTCGCCTGCCGCCGCTTCGCCGCCATCGACTTTCCGTGCGCTCCTCCTTTGCCGAGCAGAGGCGAGCGCGCAACCGGATTGCGCGGGCGGGGCGGCGCATGCTGCTTGGCGCGTTTCAAACCAAACCTTTGAACGGCAATCGCGCTTCGCACCACTGCGCGACCGCCACCAGCCGCTCGTCTCTACCTGCCGTCGCGGCGACCTGCATGCCGAGCGGCATTTCGTTGTCCGCCACCGTGATCGGGATGGTGATGGCCGGAAATCCGAGCAGCGACCACAGCGTGCAACACGACGGGTCTCCGGTCTGAGTGAGATCTCCCGGCGCCGACGCCGGCGCCGGCGGCGCGACGATCGCGTCGAAGGGCGCCAACCACTCCGTTACGGCAGCGATGAGCGTGTCTCGCCGCGCGAGCGCGGCGTGATAGGCTCCGTCGCCCAATTCTCGTCCCTCGTCGAGCGCAGCGTTGAGCTTTGCCGAGAGCTGCTCGCGCTCGCGCGCCTGCAGGTCGCGCATCTGCTGCGCCGCCTCGTAGAGCATGATCATGCGGTGCACGCGCTGCGCATCGTGCCAGGCTTCGGCGAGCTCAACTTGGGTAATGACGGCGCGCGAATCGCGCAATGTCGCGAGCGCAGCCTGCATCGCCCGTTCCTGCTCGCTGCTGGTCGCAATCCAGGGGAAAGCGGCGAGCAGCGCGAGCCGAGGAGGTCGTCCGATCGCTTGCGTCTGGCTTGGGATGCCGCCCGGATCGGCGAGGCACGAAGCCAGGAGCGCGCAGTCGGCGACAGTGCGCGCAAGCACGCCGAGCGTGTCGAGCGTCGGGCTGAACACATTGACGCCCTGGAATGGCAGTACGTCCACCGTCGGTTTGAAACCGACGACGCCGCAATACGCCGCGGGCCGTATCAACGAGCCGTTGGTCTGCGTACCGATCGCCGCAGGCACTTGTCCCAGCGCGACCGCGGCCGCGGAGCCGGACGACGAGCCTCCGGGCGTGTATCCCGCGCGCCATGGATTCCTCGTCTTGCCGGGATGGACGAACGCGAATTCGGTCGTCACGGTCTTGCCCAGCACGAATCCGCCCGCCCGCCGCAGTCGCTCGATGCAATCGGCGTCATACGCAGGACGTGCGCCGGCGTAGATGGGCGATCCCAGTTGAGTTGGCTGGTCCGAGGTGGCGACGATGTCCTTGACGCCGATGCCGATGCCTGCCAGCGGGCCGACGGGAGCGCCGGCGCGGCGCTCGGCATCGGCCTCGCGCGCAGCGGCAAGCGCGCCGTCGGGATCGAGATACGCCCACGCCAGAACGTTGGCGTCGGTCGCGGCGATGCGGTCGAGCAGCGCTCGGGTGTACGCCTCGCTCGTCAATTCTCCGGTGCGAAGCGAATTCGCAGCCGCGCACAGCGTCAAGGCATAGAGAGGCATCGTCACGGCTGGAAACTCGCTCTCATCCTAAGGAACCTAACTCTCGCCCCGAACGGGAATGGGCACAAGCGCTGCCTTCGGCGGACGACGGCTCTTTCGCGGCAGGAACATGGCTTGCAAGTCGTTCAGGAAACGCCTGCCCAGCGGCGTGGGCCTGATGCGCTCGTGATCGCGCACGATAAGCCCGCGCCGTTCGGCGGCGTCGAGCTCCGCATCGACGATGGCGAGCGGGAAACCCGTGCATTCGGCGAACCATGCAACCGGGACGCCGTCGGTCAAGCGCATCGCGTTGAGCATGAATTCGAATCCGATCTCGGCCCGCGCCACCTCGCGCTCTTCTAGCAACGGCTCGCCGCGCGCCATCTGCTCGAGATACTGCTGCGGCTGCTTGTAACGCACCTGACGCAGGACGCGCTCCGGGAACGACAGCTTCGAATGTGCGCCGGCCCCGATGCCGAGGTAATCGCCGAACTGCCAATAGTTGAGATTATGCCGGCACTCGCGATTGGCCTTGGCGAACGCCGAGGTCTCGTAATGTCGATACCCCGCGCCAGTCAAGGCGTCTTCGATCGCGTCGCCGATCCCTGCCGCCGCGTCGTCGTCAGGCAAGGACGGGGGATAGCGATGAAAAAGCGTGTTCGGCTCGATCGTCAGCTGATAAAAGGAAAGATGCGGCGGCGCGAATTCCAGCGCGGCAGTGACGTCCGAGCGCGCGTCCTCGGCGCTCTGTCCGGGAAGCGCATACATGAGATCCAGGTTGACATTGCCGAAGATGTCGAGCGCCGCCGCGGCGGCCGTGCGCGCTTCGCGTTCGTCGTGCACGCGCCCGAGCGCTGCGAGGTGAATGGGATTGAAGCTCTGCACGCCCAGCGACAGGCGATTGATGCCCGCAGCCCTGAACCCGGCGAACTTCGCCTGCTCGAACGTGCCCGGATTCGCTTCCAGTGTGACTTCCGCATCCGGCGCGAGCGGAACGCGCGCGCGGACGGCGGCGAGAATACGGTCGATCGCTTCGGGCGAGAACAGGCTCGGCGTGCCGCCGCCGAAGAAGACCGACGCCACCCGCCGGCCCCAGATCGACGGCAGCGCGAATTCGAGATCGGCGATGAGCGCATCGACGTACTGCGCCTCCGGGATCGCGCCTCGCCGCTCGTGCGAGTTGAAATCGCAGTACGGACACTTCTTGATGCACCACGGTATGTGAAGGTACAGCGCGAGCGGCGGGAGCACCGCGAAGCGCGGCGCGGAAGGCGACGCTATCGGCATGCTGCGGCTGGCCACGCTAGCTCTCCGTCTCAAGCCGCGCGAGCAGCGCCCGCATCGCCTTGCCGCGGTGCGAGCGCTCGTTTTTCTGTGCCAGCGGCAACTCGGCGCCGGTGAGCCCGCTCTCGGCATCGAGGAAATGCGGATCGTAACCGAATCCCGCCGCGCCGCGCGGTGTGTCGAGGATCGTGCCGTCCCACCGGCCTTCGGCGAGGATCGGCTCGGGATCGTCGGCGTGGCGCATCAACGCAAGCACACAATAATAATGTGCGCGCCGATCAGCGATCCCCGCGAGATCGGCGATGAGCTTGTCGTTGTTGCGCCGGTCCGAGCGGGGCTCGCCCGCGTAACGCGCCGACTGCACGCCCGGCGCGCCGCGGAGCGCCGCGACGCACACGCCCGAATCGTCGGCCAACGCGGGCAAGCGGCCGAGGCGGCTCGCATGCCGGGCCTTGGCCAGCGCATTCTCGACGAAAGTCGCGTGCGGCTCGTCGGCTTCCGGTATTCCGAGCGCGGCCTGCGGGATGACGTCGATGTCGAGCGGCGTCAGTAGCCGCCGGAATTCGCGCAGCTTGCCTTCGTTGGCGGAGGCGAGGACGAGGCGGCGTAGGGCCGAATTCATTCGGCCGCGCCTTCTCGTGATGCGCCGCGTGCGAATGAATTCGCACCTACCGAATCGTGTGTCGTGGACGGGATATTCATTCGCCGAGCGAACGCTTCTGCGCCGCAATCAGCTCGCCGATGCCGCGCTCGGCGAGCGAAACGAGGGCGTCCATCTCCGCCCTCGTGAACGGCGCAGCTTCCGCGGTCCCTTGCACTTCGACGATGCCGCCGCGGCCGGTCATGACCACGTTCATGTCGGTATCGCAACCGGCGTCCTCCGCGTAGTCGAGATCGAGCAACGGTGCGCCGCCGACGATACCCACCGATACCGCGGCGACGAAATCGCTGACCAGCTCGCCGGCAACGAGCCCTCGCGCCTTGCACCAGGCGACCGCGTCGTGCACGGCTACGCAGGCGCCGGTGATCGAGGCGCAGCGCGTCCCGCCGTCGGCCTGGATGACGTCGCAGTCGACGCGAATCGTCCGTTCGCCCAATTGCCTCAAGTCGGCGATCGCACGAAGGCTGCGGCCGACCAGCCGCTGGATTTCCTGCGTTCGCCCCGACTGCCTGCCCTCGGCCGCCTCGCGGCGCGCGCGAGTGTTGGTCGCGCGCGGAAGCATGCCGTACTCCGCCGTGAGCCAGCCGCGTCCCTGGCCCTTGAGGAACACCGGCACACCCTCCTCGATCATCGCGTATTTCCGTCGATCAAAGCGGCGATTATAGCGTCGCAGGCGCGTCCCGCCGGGTCACAGCGCGCGCCGCATGCGCCACCACGCGGCCGTGGCGGCCAACCCCTCGTCGATGGAATACGACGGCGACCAACCCGTGAGGCCGCGAAAGCGCAGGGCGTCGACCTCGAGCGAGTCGAGGAGCCGGTCCATGGGCGCGCGGCGGCCGGACAGTGCTGCACCAGCGCGCAGTAGGGGCGCAGGCAGGTGATAAAGGCGCGATTGCAGGCGCAGCGCAAGGGCAAGTTTGGTCACCAGCTCCGGCGTCGAGACAGACTTCGCGTCCGCGACCGGCAGCGCCTCATCCGTCAATGTCGGCGCGACCAGCGCGGCTTCGATTGCGCTCACCGCGTTGCCGAGATACAGCAGGCTCCGGCGGTTGACGATGCCGGCGAGCGGCAGACGCCGCTCTTGCGCAACGGCCTGGAGCAGGGCGAGGAAGTTCCCCTTCACTCCCGGCCCATAGGTAAGCGGGAAGCGCAGCACGATCGCGTCGATGCCATGCGCGCCGCAGATCTCGCGCAACACGCGTTCGGCTTCCGCCTTGCTTTTCGCGTACGCGTCCTGTGGCGCCGAAGCGTCGCCGGCGCGGAACGCGCGGCCGGGCTTGGTCGCCTCGCCGTATACCTTGACGCTGCTCGCGAAGACGATGCGCCGGACGCCGCTTCGCGCAGCCGCCTCGGCGAGGCGGCGCGTGACATGCACGTTGGCGACGATGTAGGGCGTCGGCGCATCCGCATCGCGACCGCGGGTGTGCGTTCTGCCGGCGAGGTGCACGATCGCATCGACGCCGCGCAGGACGTCGTCCCAGTCCGCCGCGGCGAAATCGCCCAGCGCGACGTACTCGGTACGCTTGACGTCGTGCCGCGCAATGGCCCGCACCGCGGCGACGTGAGGCACGCTCGTGGAGGCAAACCGTGCGCACAACGCGTGGCCGATGAAACCGCCGGCACCGGTCACCAGCACCCTTCCCCGAAAAGGTGCGACTAAGCCCACTTCCAGCCGTGCTTGTTGAAAAAGCGAACTGCGCTCTTCGCGAATTCGACGACGTGCCGCCAACCCTTGCGCGACGCGCCGCCGCCGTGATGAACGATGCGCACCGAGGGCACGTACGCGCTCTGCGTGACGCGGTTCAGACGCACGCTCCAGTCGAAGTCCTCGAAATAGAGGAAATATCCCGGATCGAAGCCGCCGGTGGCGTCGACCGCGTTGCGCCGCACGAGCATGAAGCAGCCACTCATCATCGGCACCGGCGACACGAGTCCGCCGGCACTGGCGAGAGCGGCGGCGTCGCGCATCTCATAGCGATCGAGGCGCTTGCGGAACAGGCGGCGCAATGCGGCGGGCGCAAAGCCGCGCAGCGCGAGATCGAGCACGGTGGGATAGCGCTTGCACAGGGATTCGCGCTCCCCGTGGGGACCGGACGCCGCGGGCGCCAATACACCGATTTCAGGATGCGCATCGAGGAAGCCCAATCCGGCGACCAGCGCGTCCGGCGCCAGCTCGACGTCTGGATTGAGCACGAGGTGATAGTGTGTGTTGCCCCCGTGCATGACCAGGTTGTGCGCGCTGCCATAACCGATGTTGGTGTGGCGGTGAAGGTAATTCATGGTCACGCCGGAATCCTTGAACCGCGTCTGGCCGAGACTTACCACCGCTTTGGTCGGGCTGGTACGTGACGATGCTGACCGTCAGCGTTACGGGAGCCAAGGTGGGAGCTTAAGCGCGCAGCGGTGAGCTAGAATGCTCGTCGATTGCCGCTTCTGCGTCAATCGCCTTGCTCGCGGATACCGTCAATGTCATCGATGAGCGACAAGCCTCACCCGCGCTACGCGGCCGAGGACTTGCGCGTCTTCGCGCGCACGCTGCTGGAGCGCGCGGGCCTCGCGAGCGACATCGCCGCGGACGTCGCCAGCGTACTGCTCGACGGCGACCTGCTCGGTCATACGACGCACGGTCTCGCGTTGCTCGCGCCGTACCTCGACGAGCTCGCTCACGACAGGATGGCCAGAACCGGTGAGCCGACGGTGCTGGTGCGCCGGCTCGCCGCGCAGACCTGGGATGGCAACCGGCTGCCCGGGCCGTGGCTCGCCTTGCGCGCGCTCGAGGCGGCGACGATCATGGCGCGCGAATGCGGCACCGGGACAGTCGTCATCCGGCGTTCGCACCACATCGCCTGTCTCGCGGCGTATCTCAAGCGCGCCACCGACAACGGAATGATCGCGCTCATCGAGAGCTCGGATCCCACGGTGAACGCCGTGGTTCCGCACGGCGGCCTGACGCCGTTCATCACACCCAATCCCATCGCGGCGGGACTGCCGACTTCCGGCGACCCGATCCTCGTCGACGTGTCGACCTCGATCACCAGCATGGGCTACGCGCAACAACAGATGCGCGCGGGCAAGCGGCTCCCCGGCGCGTGGCTCATCGACGCCGAGGGCAATCCAACGTCCGATCCCGGTGCATTGTTCAGCGACCCGAAGGGCGCGCTGCTACCGCTGGGAGGCATCGACGCCGGGCACAAGGGTTTCGCGCTGGCGCTGCTGATCGAGGCGCTCACCGCGGGACTCGCCGGTCATGGGCGCGCGGATTCGCCGACGGGCTGGGGCGCCACGGTATTCGTGCAGGTCTTCGATCCCGAAGCCTTCGGCGGGCTCGCCGAGTTCAAGCGGCAGATGGACTTCATCGCCGGCACCGCGCGCAAGGCGAAACCGCGGCCGGGAGGCGATCCCGTGCGCCTGCCAGGCGAGCGCGGCATGCAGCGCTATCGCGAGCAACTCGAGCGCGGTGTCGCGCTCTATCCGACGATCCTGCCGGCGCTCAAGCCCTGGGTGGAGAAGTACAGCGTCGCAGCGCCGGCACCGGCTTCGTAGGGCCGAATTCATTCGGCCTCGACGCCGCGCGATGCCGTGTGCGAATGAATTCGCACCTACCTACGCCCGTACGTCACCCGGGGGATGCCCGCGAGGTCGCGCGCGGAAGCGATCTCGCCGAAGCCCGCATTGCGCAGCAATGTCTGCACGGCTTGCGCCTGATCGAAACCGTGCTCGAGCGCAAGCATGCTTCCGCCCGCAAGATAGCCCGGCGCCGCCGCGACGATGGCGCGTATGGCATCCAGGCCGTCGCCTCCCGATACGAGTGCCGCCGCGGGCTCGAAGCGCAAGTCACCTTGACCGAGATGCACGTCTTCCTCCGCCACGTACGGCGGATTCGCGACGATCAATGCAAACGGTTCGCGAGGAACGCGGTGAAACCAGTCGGATTCGATGAAGGCTGCATTGCCGATGGCCAATCGCTCCGCGTTACGCCGCGCAAGCGCGACGGCGGCCGGCGAAACGTCGGCACCGATGACGCCGGCGCGAGGTCGCTCGCGGGCGATCGCCAGTGCGACCGCCCCCGAGCCGCAACCGAGGTCGAGCACGCGCGCGGCTGCCTCGTTGTCCAGCCACGCCAGCGCCAACTCGACCAACAACTCCGTCTCCGGCCGCGGGATCAGAACGTCGGACGTGACCTCGAGCTCGAGCCCGAAGAATTCGCGACGGCCCGTGAGATAAGCCACCGGCTCACCGTTGCGCCGGCGGCGTGCCAGCGCGTCGTACGCGAGCGCTTGTTCGCGCGTCAGCTGAGCATCGCCGTGCGCCGCCAGCCACGCGCGGTCGCGATCCATGACGTGCGCGAGCAATAGCTTGGCCTCGAAAGGAACGAGGCCGCTCATGGCGAGTGCAGCGGAAACCGTCGTGGGCATCATGGACCCGGCATAAACAGAGGGCTTCTTGCAGTGTACAAGGCGGATGCGCATAATGTTCGGCAGGCTCGGATGCAATCAACGCGAAGATCAACACTGCGGCGAGCGCGGTAATCACGGCACACCGGGAACACTCAAAGCGGAGGAGACATGCCGTCACGACGCGACTTCATAAAGACGACCTGCGGGTTGGCGCTTGCCACCGGCGGGACGTGGCTCGCCACGCACACGCACGGCGCGGTGCCCAATCCGCCCGGACTCGCGCCGCTGCCCGCGGGTGCGGTCGCATCGGGCGACCTCGAAGCGCTCGCAGGCAAGCTGCCATTGATCAAGCGGACGTGGCGGCCGCCGAATTACGAAACGCCGCTATCCTATTTTTCGGAAGAGTTCACGCCGAACAAAGCGTTCTTCGTCCGCTATCACGTCGCATCGATCCCGGAGATCGCGGCCGACAAATGGACGCTCAACGTCGGCGGAGATGCCGCCACCACACCGTTTGCGCTCAATCTCGAGCAGCTCAAGCGCGATTTCTCTGCGGTCGAAGTCGCTGCAGTAAACCAATGCTCGGGCAATCGTCGCGGCTTGTTCGACCCGCACGTCGCGGGCGTCGAATGGGGCGTGGGAGCGATGGGCAATGCGCGCTGGAAAGGCGCGCGGCTCAAGGATGTGCTGGCCAAGGCAGGCCTCAAGAAGGAAGCGCTCGAGATCAGTTTTGATGGCGCCGATGGCCCCGTCATGCCCGGCACGCCCGACTTCCAGAAGTCGATTCCCGTATGGAAAGCGCTCGACGAGAACACGCTCATCGCCTACGAGATGAACGGCGAGCCGCTGCCGCACTGGAACGGCTTCCCGGCGCGCATCGTCGTTCCCGGCTGGACGGGAACCTACTGGATGAAGCATGTCACCTCGATCAACGCGATCAGCAAGCCCTTCGACAACTTCTGGGTAAAGACCGGGTATCGCATTCCGACCAACCGCTTCCCGCTGGTCGAGCACTTCGCCTCGCAGATGACCGACGCCAACGAGCCCATCACCGAAATGGTCGTCAATTCGATCATCACCAATATCACTGCAGGCCAGAGGGTCCCGGTTGGACGGCCCTTTGTGGTCAAGGGCATCGCGTGGGATGGCGGGCGCGGCATTACCGGCGTCGACGTATCGGCGGATGGCGGGCAATCGTGGCGCAGCGCGTCGCTGGGCACCGATTACGGCCGCTTTTCCTTCCGCAGCTTCAGTCAGTC
>WNGE01003047.1_pt1 | contig 22074 bp, 25 predicted proteins | sample 5400651 | NCBI WGS metagenome assembly WNGE01 (sample SAMN13153370, study PRJNA577476) | soil metagenome | isolation source: 60 cm soil or saprolite under grassland replicate 2 | place: USA:California | collected 2016-06-15 | reverse complement strand
GCAAGGCGTCCTTCACCCGCTCCGGGGAGAGGTTCGTCTCGACGTCGAGCTCCACTCTGGGCATCCCAACTCCTTCCCGGACCGGTTGGTGGCGCCCCATTCTGGGTTCCGGCGAGGACGGGGGCAACCCCTCCCCGGGCCATGGCGGCCCGAGGTGACCCGCAGCCGGACAGCAGGTATGCTTACCGGCGAGGGTTCGGCAGTGGCCACATGAGCTTGCAGCAGTTCCCTCCCGGCCCCCGGGCCGGAGCCCAAGACCGAGCCATCCTTCAGGGCTCGCAACGGGCGAGGAAGGAGGGAACAGCTAGTGAGCACAGGCACCGTGAAGTGGTTCAACCCCGAGAAGGGGTTCGGCTTCATCACCCAGGACGACGGCGGCCCCGACGTGTTCGTGCATTTCAGCGCGATCGCGGGGACGGGCTACCGGAACCTGGAGGAGAACCAGAAGGTCGAGTTCGACCTGACCCAGGGCCAGAAGGGCCCCCAGGCCGCCAACGTCAGGCCCGTGGCCTGATCGACGGCTTGCGTCGAATTAGGGCCCGCCCCGTATCGGGGCGGGTCCTTTTCGATGTCGGATTTCACCGGGGCCGTTCGTCGTATTACCGTCTCGGCGACCGAGGAGGTGTGGGATGGAGGCGCCCAAGCAGATCCGGCCGAAGCGGCTGAACGACTACCTCGAGGTGATGTCGAAGGCGGTGTTCCAGACCGGCATCAGCTGGCGGGTGATCGAGTCGAAGTGGCCCGGGTTCAAGGAGGCGTTCTTCGACTTCGACCCGGAGCGGATCGCGCGGCTGAGCCCCAAGGAGATCGACGCGCTGGCCGCCGACACCCGGATCGTGCGCAACCGACGGAAGATCGAGGCGACGGTGGCAAACGCTGCCACGATGGTCGAACTGAACGTGCGGTACGGATCGTTCCGCAAGTACCTCCGGTCCCACGGGGGATTCGCCGAGACCACGGCCGACCTGAAGAAGCGGTTCAAGTTCATCGGCGACATGGGGGCCTACTACTTCCTGTACGTCGTGGGCGAGGAGGTCCCGCCGCACGAGGAGGTCATGCCCCGAACCTCGGCGCGGAGCCACGGCCAACGGAGGTAGCCGAACGTCTCGCCCTCGCCGATGGAGAAGAAACCCTAGGCGAGGGCGAACGCCCCGTAGCCAACCACCCGGAGCGGGTCGCCGCCCGTGTCGGCCGACGTCCGGAGGTCGAGCAGGCGGATGGCCAGTCCCCGGCCGCGGGCGTGCTCAACCATCCCCCGGAGCGCGTGCACGCCGCAGGCGTCCTCCGGTCCGATGGCATCCGAATCGCGCCGCACCGCCGCCTCGGCCGTCCGGGCGTCGAGGACGCGCGCCTCTCTCTGGGTGTGGTAGTGGCTGAGGTCGGTGCTCGCCATCACGAGGGTGCCGGGGACCTCAGCCAGCGCCCCGATCAGGGCGGCCGTCCGGACCGGGTCCGCGTGGCCCACCGCCACCGGGAGGACGGAGAGCGAGGGCCCCACGATCCGTTGGAGGAACGGGAGCTGCACCTCGACGGCGTGCTCGGGCCCGTGGGGGCCGTCGTCCACGATGGCGCCGGCGGCGACGGCCGCCTCCCTCAGCTTCGGGTCGATCGGCACCTCGCCGAGTGGCGTGGCCCACGCGGCGGCCCGGGGCACCGACGCGCCGGGGATCCCCACGAAGTGCGCCGGCCCGAGCACGGCCACCCGGACCGGCAGGACCGGGATCCGGGCGAGCAGCGAATAGGCCGAGGCCGCCACTGGCCCGGAGTACCTGTAGCCCGCGTGCGGCACGATCAGCCCCTTCGGCTCCCACGCGTCCTCCGGCGGTGTGGCCGCCTCCATGAGCGCGTCCACGGTGGCCGTCAGCGCCTTCGGATCCTGTGGGTAGAAGGTTCCCGCCGCCGCGGCGGGCCGGACCCGCGGCGCGCTCACCCGGATCGAAGCCGAACCGGAAGCCGGCGCCGGCCCCAACCGCCGGGCCGGCCGTCGAGCACCCCGGGACAGGGCGCGCCGCACGCCCGGCACCTCCCGTCCCCGGTGAGGTTCCACTCCCCCAATTCGTACCAGTCGCGCTCGATCAGCAGGGCCCCGCACCCGTGGCGTGGGGGGCCGGTCGAGCATCTTCCAGTCCGGGTGGAACGCGGTGAAATGGACGGGGACGTCGGGCCCAAGCCGCTCCACGATCCACCGGGTCATCTGGTCGATCTCTCCATCGGAGTCGTTCGCCCCCGGGATCAGCAGGTTGGTGATCTCGAACCACACGTCGGTCTCGTGCTTCAGGTACTCGAGCGTCTCCAGCACGGGCCCGAGGTGCCCGGCGCAGATCCGGTGGTAGAAGTCCTCGGTGAAGCCCTTGAGGTCGACGTTCGCCGCGTCCATGAAGCGGTAGAACTCGGCCCTGGGCTCGTCGCACATGTAGCCCGCCGTGACGGCCACGGCCTTCAGCCCCGCCGCGTGGCAGGCCCGGGCCACGTCGATGGCGTACTCCATGAAGATCACCGGATCGTTGTAGGTGAACGCCACGCTCCGGCACCCGAGGCGCAGCGCGGCGGCGGCGATCTCCTCCGGGGAGGCGGCGTCGGCCAGCGTGTCGATCTCCCGCGACTTCGAGATGTCCCAGTTCTGGCAGAACCGGCAGGCCAGGTTGCAGCCGGCGGTGCCGAACGAGAGCACCGGCGTTCCGGGCAGGAAATGATTGAGCGGCTTCTTCTCGATGGGATCGACGCAGTAGCCGCTGGATCGTCCGTACGTGGTGAGCACGATCCGGTCGTCCTGCCGCATCCGGACGAAGCACAGGCCTCGCTGGCCCTCCTGCAGGCGGCAGGCCCGCGGGCACACGTCGCACTGGACCCGCCCGTCATCCAGGCGGTGCCAGTACCGGGTGGGATGCGCCGACCCGGCTTCGGCTTCCGCCGCCATCTCCATCCCCCCAATGATGCGACGCCGCGCACCGGAATGCACAGTCCCTAGCGGTCGAGGGCTTCGAGCATCCCTGCCAGGCTTTCGATCGACTCGATGGTGATCGGGTCCACGACGAGCTGCACGTGGGAGATCCCTTCCGAGGCGAACCGCCGAAGCGCAGCGGCCATCTCCTCCGCCGAGCCACGGAGCGGCGGCGGGGTCTCGTATCGTCCGCTCCGGCGCAGCAGCTCCCCCTCCCCCACCTGCACCAGGACAGCCACGGTTCGGTCCAACGTGGCCGGATCGCGGCCTTCGGCCGCGCACGCCTGGTCGACCTTCTCGCGGAGCGCGGCCACGCCCTCGGCCGTGTTGCCGTACCAGCTGAACCAGGCGTTCCACCCGTCAGCGTGGGCGGCGGCCAGCCGGAGCATCCGAGGACCGGTCGTTCCGATCATGATCGGGGGACCCTGGGGGCGGGGGCCTCTCGGCAACAATAGGCAGTCGCGAGCCTGGTGGTAACGCCCCGCGAAGTCGACCGCCCCCTCGCGGAGCAGCCCCGTGACGATGGTGAGGGCCTCCTCGAACCGGTCCACCCGATGGTCGTATGGGAAGCCGAAGGCCCGGTACTCGGTTTCGTTCCAGCCGGCCCCCAGGCCGAGGATCAGCCGGCCGCCGCTGATCTCGTCGACGGTGGCGGCCTTCTTCGCCAGCATGGCCGGGTTGTGGAACGACGCGCTGGCCACGAGGGGCCCGAGCTGGACCCGCTCGGTGACGGCGGCCAGGGCGGCCAGCACCGACCACGCCTCCCACGGGCCGCGGGGCGGGCGCTCGTCGTCCCGGTACAGCAGGTGGTCGCCGACCCACAGGGAGTCGAAGCCGGCCCGCTCGGCGGCTAGCGCCATCCTCCGAAGCTCGGGCCACCGAACCTCCCGCTCGACCTCCGGGAGCTGGATGCCCACGCGAAGGGGCCTGCCCCTGGGACGACCGCCCATCCCTCCACGGCTTGACCCGGGGGTCGTCATCGCGGGCCCCCCGCGCCGGCCCGGCGTTCCATGAGATTCGGGCGAACCTGCTCCAGGAGCCCCAGCTCGTTCCCGCTCGGGTCGGACAGGACCAGGCAGGGCCCGTCCGGGACCTCCACCGTGTGGAGCGGGCCGGCCCATCCCGCGGCCCGCAGTCGTTCGACCTCGCCGTCGAGGTCGTCCACGGCCCAGATCTGGAGCGCGCTGGGGGCCGGCCGGTGGTCGGCCAGCAGGACCAGGGGGCCATCGCCCAACCGAACCGCGGCCACCTCCACGCCGCCCGATTCGACCCGCCACACCAGCTCCCCTCCGAGCGAGCCGAGGTAGAAGGGGAGGTCGGCCTCCACGTCGGCCGACCCGACATAGAGGTAGACCAGGCGAGCCGCGCGCATCCCCGTCAGCCTCCCCTCGTCACCCCGAGCGGGCGTCCAGCTCCGCCAGCAGGCGCTTGGGGGCCACCAGCCGATAGCTCTCCTCGATCCAGTCGGTCAGGACGCCGACCGGGGTTCGGCCCCCAAACGGAACGTCCACCCAACCGGACCGCCCCAGCCCGTACCCGGTCGGAGCCGCTCCCGGGATGCCCAGGGCCTCTTCATGCGACTCCCGGAGCTTCACCGTCATCCCGGGGCCACGGGGGTTGTCCTCGCGGCCGAAGAACACGAACACCTTCTTGTTGACCTTCGCCACCACCTCGTCCCAGGGGTGGTCCTCGTACGCGCCCGGCAACCCGAGGGCGAACCTCAGCGCCTCGCGATGGATCCGTTTCGGGTCGGCCACGTCATCTCCACTCCCCGTCCGGACGCCAGTATGGTGTCTGCCATGGCGAGCAAGCAGGAGGTCATCGAGGTCGATGGCCGGGAGGTGACGATCACCAACCCGGACAAGGTCTTCTTCCCTCGCGCCGGGTTCACCAAGCTCGACCTCGTTCGGTACTACCTGGCCGTCGCGCCCGGGGCGATCCGTGGCGTGGCGGGCCGCCCCATGGCCCTGAAGCGCTTCGTCCACGGCGCCGAGGGCGAGTTCTTCTTCCAGAAGCGCGCTCCGGAGACCCGCCCCGAGTGGATCGAGGTGGTGGAGCTCTCGTTCCCGTCCGGGCGAACCGCCCACGAGATCGTCGTCCGAGACGCCGCGCAGCTGGCGTGGATCGTCAACCTCGGGTGCATCGACCTGAACCCGCACCCGGTCCGGGCCGACGACCTCGAGCATCCCGACGAGCTGCGGGTCGACCTCGACCCGGTCCCGGGCGTGCCCTGGTCGCAGATCCTCGACGTGGCGCTGGTGACGAAGGAGACCCTCGAGGACTTCGGGCTCACCGGCTGGCCGAAGACGTCGGGCTCGCGCGGGTTCCACGTCTACGCGCGGATCGAACGCCGGTGGACGTTCCCCGAGGTCCGCAGGGCCGCGCTGGCGCTGGCCCGGGAGGTCGAACGGCGGGCCCCGGACCTGTCCACCAGCAAGTGGTGGAAGGAGGAGCGCCACGGCGTGTTCCTCGACTACAACCAGAACGCGAAGGACCGAACGGTCGCCTCGGCCTATTCGGTCAGGCCGACCCCGGATGCCCGGGTCTCGACGCCGGTCCGGTGGGACGAGGTGGCCGGCTGCGATCCGGCCGCGTTCACCCTGTCGACGGTGCCCGAGCGGTTCGCCGAGATCGGCGACCCATCGGACGGGATCGACCAGGCCGTGGGCTCGCTGGACGCGCTGTTGGACCTGTCGGCCGAACACGAGGCCGCCGGGTTCGGCGACGCCCCCTGGCCGCCGCACTTCGCCAAGCAGGAGGGGGAGCCGCGCCGGGTGCAGCCCTCGAAGCGGCGCGGGGGCGACGGCCCTTCGGCCGCGGAGGGTGTGGTCCCGTCTCCCGCTCCCGGCAAGAGCGCCGGGCCGACGGGCAGGCGCCGGACGAAGATGCCGCTGATCGAGATCGCCAGGGCCGCCACCCAGACGGAGGCGATGGAGGGTCTGGAGCGATGGAAGTCCCGGCACGGGGAGGTGTGGAAGCGACTCGAGCCGGCGGACGTCCTGGTCGACTCGATGCGGGGCCGAAACACTACGTGGACCCGGATCCGCCTGAACCTCCAGCACGTCCCCGAAGCCGAACGGCCGCCTCAGGAGGCGCTCGAGGTCGACTACGACCCCTGGGAGGGCTTCGAGGGCCCGGACCGGTCCGGCCGGCCCGACCGCCCCGGACGGGTCCGGCGACCCGACGCTGGCTGAGCCCGCTGGGCCAACGGCGGTTGTCAGGTGGGAGCCTGATCGCCGGGCCGGGTCACGTCGGCGACCCGTGCCTGAAGGTGCTTCACGAGGTCCCGTGCCGATAGATGGAGGTTCACCCCCCGCGCTCCGCCGCCGATCGCCACCCGGTCGAGGCGGGTGACGCTGGCGTCGGCCACCACCGGCCACTGCCGGCGGGACCCGAACGGGGTGATCGCTCCTCGTTCGTACCCGGTGGCCTCCCTGGCCTCGTCCTGGTCCGGGAGCGACAAACGGTTCACGCCCAGGTGTGCCCGCAGCTTCGGCCAATCGATCTGCAGGCCCCCCGGGACCAGCACGAACACGTAGTCGTCGGCGGCCCGTCGAACCACGATCGTGCGCAGGAGGTTCCCCACCGGGATCCCCTGGAGCGCCGCGCTCTCCTCGACGCTCCGGGCCGGCACGGTTCGCACCACGTCGTACGCGAGGCCGGAGCCGGCGAGCGCCTGGAGCGCCGGGGTCTGGACGTCCACCCGATGAAGGCTACGGGGTGGAGGCCCGGACCGCCTCGGTACAATGCCCGCTTCGCCGAGGAAGGGAAGCCGTGGAAGAGCGCGTCGGTGAGGCGTTCGAGCTCGACGAGGCGCTCACCATCCTCGGAGCGAAGCTCCGAACGGGGGACCAGGCTCCGGACTTCCGCCTGGACGCGGTCGACCCCGGGGACGGATCGGTCCACCAGGTGGGTCTGGTGGACACAGCGGGCTTCGTCCGGCTCCTCAACATGGTGAACTCGGTCGACACGCCGGTGTGCGACGTGGAGACGAAACGATGGGAGGAGATGGGCCACGACCTTCCCTCGAGAGTGCGCCTGTACACGGTCAGCATGGACCTTCCCTACGCCATGGCAAGGTGGCAGCGAGAGGCGGGCGTCGGGCACCAGATGCTGTCGGCGCACAGGGACGAGCGCTTCGGCGTGGACTACGGCGTCCTGATCAGGGAATGGCGGTTGCTCCAGCGGTCCGTGTTCGTGCTCGACGCCACCGGGCATCTGATCCACGCCGAATACGTGGCCGACCAGATGCGCGAGCCGGACTACGGGGCCGCGGTGGAGGCCGCGACCGCCACCCTGGCCTGATCCCCGTCTGGCGCGGATCAAAGGAGCGGTCGGCCACCCACCGTCGAGCGGGGCCGGCACCAGCGAGGCCAGGCGATCCAGTCGGGGAAGGTCGACGCGCCGACGCCCGTCGGCAGGGTGGTCAGCCCCGTTCCGTCGGCTCGGATCAGGCTGAGGCCGTCCGGCCCGCCGAACACGACGTACCGCCCGTCGGGGGACCAGTCGGCGATCTGGCCGAAGGCATCGCTCAACCGGGCCTGCCCCGAACCGTCGGCATCCATCACGTAGAGCGTGTGATACGGCCCGATGTCTCCGGTCGACAAGCAGCCCGGCGCCCTCGAGTAGAGGCAGTCGTCCCGGACCGAGGAGAACAGGATCTTCGTCCCGTCGGGGGACCACGAGGGCCACCCGTCCGGCCCGGGCGAATCGGTGAGACGCATGAGGCCGGTTCCGTCGGCGCGCACCACGAAGACCTCGTAGTTGTCGCTCCCCTCGGGCGTCTGGGCCATGAACGCGAGCCTCGACCCGTCCGGAGACCACGCCGGGTACTCCACCCAAACGTCCGCACCCAGAGGCCGAACGGCGGACCCGGCGGGACGCATCAGGAACCCGCGGAACCTCCCCCGGGTATCGCGTTCGGAGTTCCAGACGATCTCGGTTCCGTCCGGGGACCACGCCGGCCCCCAGTCCGCCACGTCGTGGTTGGGCGTCAGGTCCCGTGGGCGAGAGCCGGTCGAGCCGACGACGTAGATGTCGGTGCTGGGGTCGTCGCCGGGCTGGTGGCGATAGGCGATGCGGGTGCCGTCGGGTGCAAACGTTGGGTCGAAGTCCGCAGCGGGGTCGGAGGTCACGCGGACCAGGTTCGTCCCGTCCGCGTCGATGACGTAGACGTCCTCGGCGTGAGGGGGTCCGGCGGAGAACGCGATCCGGCCCGACAGCGACGAGAGGTCGATCGGTCCGCTTGCGGTGACGGACCGAACCGCAGGGCCCGCGGAAGAGGGTGGAGCCAACGTCGTCTCGGCCACGGTCTGGGGCGACGACCTCGGCACGGGCGCCGGCGCGGTACATGACACGAGCGCCATCAGCGCCACGGGAACGATCGGTATGAGCCTGCGTGAACGAGGGGCCGTCGATCGCATCTGGCCCTCCTCTCGGAACCCCCCGACCTCCGTACATCCGGCGGGCCGGTCCGGTTCCCCCGGAGGATCCGGAGCGACGAAGCGACTACCGACGTCCCGATCAGCGAACGGCCAGGGCGCGCTTCCGTACAGGGCCGATCAGCCCGTAGCCCCTCTTCAGCAGGAACTTGGCGTCCTTGCCGAACTCGGATTCGGTCTGCACGTGCCAGCCGAACGCGTCCGCCAGCCGGTCGATCAGGTTGAAGCAGAAGCACACGTGCAGGGCGTCGCTGATCGCCTGATCGGATACGCCCTGGCTCCGGACCGCCGCCACGTCGGCGGGCCCGACCTCATCCGGCGAGAGCGTCACCTTCTCCAGCAGCGCCAACGTCGCGCGGAGCGAAGGTTCGATCGGAGCGGTTCGCCAGTCGGCCAGGACCTGGCTCGTGATCTCGCTGCCCTTGGCCTTCGACGCGACCGCGCCGTGGGCCCCCGTTCAAAACGGGCACTGGTTCAGCTTCGACACGAACGCGGCGAACAGCTCGCGATCACCGACCGCCCATTCAGATGGGCCGCGCATGATGTCCTGGAGGAGGTCGCTGTAGGCGGCTCCCCAGAACTCGGGCCGATAGTAAAGAGTCTTGACCACATCCGCCGGCTCCTTGCGACTCACCAGCCGAACGAGCCGCAGGAAAAGTCGCACGCCCCATCGCTGGCCGCCGTCGAGCCTCTGGAGGCGCATCAGGCCATCGGCTCGGCAGGTTGGGCGGCTGTGCCTGACCCGGCGGGCGAGGCCGACGCATCTGAAGCCATGGCCCCCAGGCCCGCGTCCAACCGCCGGCGAGCTGCCCCGTAGGCCGTGGCTACCGTCAGTTCGAAGACCTGGTCCTCTGACCAGCCGGCGTCGAGCAGCCCCCGCACCTCCTCGTCCGTGACCTTGTATGCATGGCGCCGGACCTTCTCCACGAACGCGGAGAGGTCCTCGGGCACCGGATCACCCTCCGCGGCGGCGCGCCGGGCTGCGGGGTCGAGCTCCCCCGGCCGGTCCAGCAGCCGTCGCTCCAGCTCACGAAGCTTGTCCGCGTACTTGGGGTCCATGTCCCTCCGGCGAGGCCAGACGACGAACCATACAGAGGGGGCGCTGGTGGCGGATGCGACCCGGGACACGCAAACCCTGTGATCCGGCTCACTCCCCATCGTCGGGCGGACCTCGCTCGAACAGCCCGGGCCGTCTACGCTAGCCCATTCGCGGATGCCGCAGGAGGTCATGGTGGGCGAGTACGAGCGCATCTACCGGCGAAGCCTCGAGGACCCGGACGGGTTCTGGCGAGAGACGGCCCAACTGATCGACTGGTACCGCGAGCCCGAAAGAGTGCTGGACGACTCCCGGGCGCCGTTTTACGCGTGGTTCGGGGGCGGCGAGCTCAACACGTGCCACAACGCGCTCGACCGTCACGTGGACAGAGGCCGGGCCGACCAGCTCGCCCTGGTGTACGACAGCCCGGTGACGGCGCGGATCGAACGGTTCACCTACCGGGAGCTGCGCGACCGGGTCGCTCTGTTCGCCGGCGGCCTTCGGAGCCTGGGCGTGGAGAAGGGCGATACCGTCGTGATCTACATGCCGATGGTCCCCGAGGCCGCGGTGGCGATGCTGGCCTGCGCCCGCATCGGGGCCATCCACTCCGTGGTGTTCGGCGGGTTCGCCGCTCACGAGCTCGCCATCCGCATCGACGACGCCAGGCCGAAGGTGGTCGTGACGGCCTCCTGCGGCATCGAGGTCAACCGGGTGATCGAATACAAGCCGCTGCTCGATCGGGCCATCGAGATGGCGGAGCACCGCCCCGACCGGTGCGTGGTCCTCCAGCGTGAGCAGGCCGAGGCGCAGCTCGTGGAGGGACGCGACATCGACTGGACGGACCTGGTCGAAGATGCCGTGCCGGCCGAGTGCGTGGCGGTCGCCGCCACCGACCCCCTGTACATCCTCTACACGTCGGGCACCACCGCTGTGCCCAAGGGCGTCGTGAGGGACAACGGGGGGCACGCCGTGGCCCTCCGGTGGAGCATGCCGAACATCTACGACACCCATCCCGGCGACGTGTACTGGGCGGCCTCGGACGTCGGGTGGGTGGTGGGCCATTCCTACATCGTGTACGCGCCGCTGCTGACGGGATGCACAACGATCCTGTACGAGGGCAAGCCGGTCGGCACCCCCGACCCGGGCGCGTTCTGGAGGGTCATCGCGGAGCACGGCGTGAAGGCCCTGTTCACCGCGCCCACCGCCTTCCGGGCCATCAAGAAGGAGGACCCGAACGGCGAGTACGTTCGGCGCCACGACCTGTCCCGGTTTCGCTACCTGTTCCTGGCCGGGGAGCGCCTGGACCCGGACACGTACCACTGGGCCTCCGAGCTCCTCGGCGTTCCGGTGATCGACCACTGGTGGCAGACCGAGACCGGCTGGCCGATCGCGGCGAACTGCATGGGCATCGAGCCTCTCCCGATCAAGCCGGGCTCGCCGACCAGGCCGGTCCCCGGGTGGGACGTGCGCATCCTCGACGAGCGAGGGGAGCCCCTTCCGCCCAACAGGGAGGGGGCGGTGGCTGTGAAGCTGCCCCTGCCGCCCGGAACGCTGCCGACGCTGTGGCGGAACGACGAACGCTACGTCGAGTCGTACCTGTCCACGTTCCCCGGCCATTACCTCACCGGCGACGGGGGGTTCGTCGACGAGGACGGCTACCTGTTCGTGATGGGTCGGATCGACGACGTGATCAACGTCGCCGGCCACCGGCTGTCGACCGGGGCCATGGAGGCCGTGCTGGCCACCCACCAACAGGTCGCCGAGTGCGCCGTGATCGGGGCCCACGACCCGATGAAGGGGCAGGTCCCGGTGGGGTTCGTCGTGCTCAAGGCGGGGGTGGACCGGGACCCCGCGGAGATCCGACGGGAGCTGGTGGCCATGGTTCGCGAGGAGATCGGTCCGGTGGCGGCATTCAAGGAGGTGCTGGTGGTGGACCGCCTCCCCAAGACAAGGTCGGGGAAGATCCTGCGGGGCACGATGCGAAAGATCGCTGACGCCCAGGAGGTCGACGTTCCGTCCACCATCGACGACCCTGCCATCCTCGACGAGATCAGGGTGGCTCTGGGCAGCCGCGGAGACTGACGCACCGGTGCATGGAGTTCTGGACGCCTACAGAAGGGCGAGGCGGCCTCGGATGACTACGAGGACGGCTCGAGGCTCTGGAGGATTTGCCGGGGGATCGCATCTCGAGGATCGGACTGATCGGGCTGGCCCTTGCGTCACTCGCGGGCAACTGGAGCATGGTTCTTCCCGCTCAGGCATCGAACGGCTCCGATCCCTATTCGCCGGCCATGATGACCGCGCCGGCGGGGCAGATTTCCTTCGACGGGGAAGGGGCCCCGCCGGATGGCGGGTGGGACATCCTGAACCGGGCGTCGGGCTACATCGACCGACGGTCAGCTCGAGAACAGGGTTTCGAACTCCGGACTGGCCGGGTGGATGGCGCGGAGGCCGTCCACCACGCCCAGGGCCGCATCGGCGGTCACGAGCGCGTCCGCTCCTGCTTCCAGGGTAACGGCTGCCAACACCGCGTCGAAGGCGCCGATCTCGACGTGGCGCTCGAAGAGCCGAAGGCCCAGCCTGAGGTGCTCGTCTCGAACGACGAGCAGCGGCGCCAGCAGCTCCGCGTACGCGAGCGCCAGGGAGGCCGCGTCGTCGCGGCCTCGGCGGCGTGCTCGGACGTGCGCGAACTCCTGGATCACCTCGGGGGTGGTGGTCGCCTCGACATCTCGTCGGCCCATCGCTTCGACCAGTCGGCGACACTCCTCACGGAGCGGATGGTCGGTGCCCTTCGCGTAGACGAGAACCGTCGTGTCGAGAACGATCAACGGCCGCCGCCGCGAAGCTCGTCCAACTCGCGCTTGAGCTCACCCACCTCCGGCACCGAGCTGTCGGGGGCCTCGAGGATGCGGTCGGCCGCCTGCTGGCGGCGGCGGCTGGTCGAAGGAAAGGCTCGGTCGATCGCCTCGCGAATGACCTGGGCCACGGACGTGCCACGTGCCTCGGCCTCGCGGGCCACCCGCTCGTACCGGTCCCTGTCCAACAGGATCTGAAGGCGACGTTCCAACATACACATACAGTAGCATGCTCCTAGGGAGCGGCCGTGGCCCCGATGGCTTGAATTCGACAAACGGGGCGGCCATCCTTGCCGAGCCATGGATGCCGGCCTCGACGAACGGCTCCGATGGTCGGCGTTCGCCTACCTCCGGTCGGCTACCGACCGGGCGGGAGGGCTTGTCACCCGGCCGGAGCTCGAGTCCTTCGTCTTCGAGGGACGGCCGGTTCGATTGATCGGACCACAGCAGGGGATCTGGCGGCCTCGGTTCCTCGAGGCCGCGCTGAGCATCCTCACCACGTACGTCCGTCCGGGGGAAGTGCCGCCCTACCACGACGAAGAAGGCCCGGACGGCTATCCCCGCTACAAGTGGCGAGGGACCGACCCGCGTCATCCCGACAACGTCGGCCTCCGGAGGGCGATGGATCTTCAGCGGCCGCTGGTTTGGTTCATCGGGGTGAGGCCCGGGATCTATCGGCCGAAGTTCCCGATCTGGCTGGCCGGCGAGGAACCGGAGCACCAGCAGTTCGTCGTGGCGCTTGACGAGACGATGCGCGATGCGTGGCGGCCGGGTCTGGGCGATGCTTCGGGGTTCGATCCCGTGCGCCGATACGCCGAGACGCTGGTGAAGCAGAGGCTGCACCAGCGCGTGTTCCGAGACCGCGTGCTGCTCGCGTACGGGTCGCAATGCTCGTTGTGCCGGCTCCGGCATCCGCGGTTGCTCGACGCGGCCCACATCAAGGAGGACTCGGACGGCGGCGAGCCCATCGTTCCAAACGGGGTGGCCATGTGCGCCATCCACCATCGAGCCTTCGACGCGTTCGTCCTCGGAGTCCGTCCGGACTACAAGGTCGAGATCAGGCGAGACGTGCTCGCCGAGCAGGACGGGCCGACTCTCCAGCACGCGCTCCAGGGTCTCCATGGACAGGCCATCGGGCTACCCGTTCGCCGCACCGAACGCCCGAGCAAGGACCTGCTCGAGGAGCGCTTCGAACGATTCTTGGCCGCGGGATGAACCCTGTGGCCTGGTCGGTTATTTGGCCTCGCTGAGCTCGAACAGGTGACCGTCTGGGTCGCGGAGGAAGCACCTGATCTCGCCACCCCAGTCCACGGGCTCCGTGAGGAATTCGGCTCCGCGGCCGCGGAGCGCCTCGTATGCCGCCCGACAGTCGGGCACCCGGATGGTGAAGGCGTGGCTGACCCGGTCCGGATCCGCCGGAGGGGCGAACGTGACGGTCGGCTTGTCCTCCGTTGGCCCGCCGCCATCGACCAGCAGCAACCAGTTGGCCAGGAAGCGGAGCACGATCGACGAGCCGTACTCCCGGTACAGCTCCGCCCCGAGCACGTCCACGTAGAAGTCCCGCGACCGCGCAGTGTCGCTGGACACAAGCATGTGCGTGAGCTCCATCCCCGGAGCGGGAAATCCGTCCGACATGCTCGTAGAAGCATATTCGAAAGTCCCGGAGGCTGACCCCAGGGCTCCGTGTGGCTGGCACCCTTCCCTGGAGCCTGGTCGAGGGCCACAATCTCGTTGGATGGTGGTCACGCGAGCATCCCGGCGCCTGGCATGGGGCCTTTGGGCCGGCACGGTCGCCCTTGCCCTGGGCGCCTCCGCGCTGGCCATCGTGAACCGCGGGCAAATCGCCGGCACTCACGCCGCCTTCGACGTGACCCAGGCCATCGTCACCCTGGTGTTCCCGACCGTGGGGGCGCTGATCGCCTCGAACAGGCCGGAGAACGCCATCGGGTGGATCCTGATCGGGGCCGGGCTCATCATCGAGGGAGCCGGGTACTTCCTCGGCCAGTACGCGATCTACGCGTTGGCCACTCGCCCCGGATCGCTGCCCGGCGGGGCCTCGGCCTTCTCCATCTCGAACGTGTGGTGGGCGCCGGCGCTGGGCCTGATCGCCGGCTACACGATCCTGCTGTTCCCGCACGGCCACGTCCCGTCCCCCAGATGGCGGTGGGTCGCCTGGACGCTGGGCATGTCCATCGGAGCCATCACGCTCTCGTTCCTCCTCGTCCCCGGACCTATCGAGAGCGGGACATCCCTGCACCCGGACAACCCGTTCGGCATCGAGGGGTGGAAGAACGTCCTCCAGACGGTCGCGGCGATCGGGATCCTCGTCCTGCTCGGCATCGTCGTCGCCTCGGCGGTGGCCCTGGTCCAGAGGCTCCGGCGAGCCCAGGGCGACGAGCGCCAACAGCTCGAGTGGTTCGTGTACGCGGCCACGCTCCTTGCCCTCGCCTTCGTGGTGGGGCTGGTGCTGGACGCGTTCGGGCTCGAGACGGCCCGAGCCGTCCTGCTGGGTGTGGCGGTGTTCGGCATCCCCATCGGGGCCGGTATCGCGATCCTGAAGTACCGCCTCTACGACATCGACCTGGTCATCAACCGGACGGTCCTGTTCGGCATCCTGGCGGCCTTCGTTACCGTCGTTTACGTCGCCGTGGTCGTCGGCGTCGGCGCCTTGGTCGGGTCGAAGTCGAACGTCGGCCTGTCCGTGGTCGCCACGGCCATCATCGCCCTGGCCTTCCAGCCGGCTCGGAATCGGGCCCGCCACCTGGCCAACCGGCTCGTGTACGGCAAGCGGGCCACGCCCTACGAGGTGCTGTCCGACTTCTCCGATCGGGTTGCCGGGACGTACGCGGCCGAAGACGTGCTGCCCCGAATGGCGCAGATCCTCGGCCAGGGCATCGGCTCGCGCGAGTCCCAGGTGTGGCTGCGGGTGGGGCGGGAGCTCCGCGCTGCCGCGGCGTGGCCGATTGAAGGGTCCAACGGCTCAACGGTCCTTCCCCTGGCGGGGGACGAACGCCTGCCGGACTTCCCCGAGGCCGACGAAGTATGTCCGGTGATGCACCAAGGCGAGCTGCTGGGGGCCCTGGTGGTTACCATGCCTCGCGGGGAAGCGTTCACCCCGGTCCAGCGCAAGCTCCTCGAGGATCTGGGGCTGCAGGCAGGCCTGGTCCTGCGCAACGTTCGGCTGATCGAGGAGCTTCGGGCCTCGCGCCAGCGGCTGGTGGCTGCCCAGGACGAGGAGCGCCGCCGCCTTGAGCGCAACCTCCACGACGGCGCCCAGCAGCAGTTGGTGGCCCTGGCCATCAAGGCGAAGCTGGCTCAGGCCTTCGTCGGGCGGGACGACGAACGGGTCCGCGACATCATCGGAGAGGTGCAGGCCGACGCCGGCGAGACGCTCGAGTCGCTCCGGGACCTGGCTCGCGGGATCTATCCGCCGCTGCTGGCGGATCAGGGCCTGGCGGCGGCGCTACAGGCTCAGACGCGGAAGGCCGCGATCCCGGTCGAGGTGGTGGCGAACGGCCTGGGACGCTACCCGAGAGACGTCGAGGCCGCCGTGTACTTCTGCTGCCTGGAGGCGCTCCAGAACGTGGCGAAGTACGCGGCGGCATCGCGGGCCGTGATCCGGTTCGAGGAGCGCGACGGGTCGCTCACGTTCACCGTCGAGGACGACGGTGAAGGCTTCGACCCGCAGGCGACGCCGATGGGCACCGGCGTGCAGGGGATGGCGGACCGCCTCGACGCCCTCGGCGGCCGCCTGGAGGTGCGGTCGGAGCTCGGTCGGGGCACCACCGTCACGGGCCGGCTCCCGCTCACGGTGACAGGCGGGTAGCCGGCTCCGCGCGCGCCGACCGTTCAGTCGAAGACCACGACCGGGCGGACCTCGACCGAGCCCCATCGCGCGCCCGGGATCCGCGCGGCGAGCTCGACGGCGTGCTCCGGGCTGTCGGCCTCGACCTTGTAGTACGCGATCAGCTGCGGGTTCGTGGTCACGCTCGGCCCTTCGGCGGTCTCGGTCCCGCCGTCCGTCACCCGGACGCTCTTCGCGGTCGAGGTTGGCATGAACGGATCCCCGTCCAGGAAGTTGCCGGTGTTGATGATCGACTGCGTGAACTCCTCGTACGCGTCGCCGACCTGCTTCATCTGCTCCGGGCTCGCGTGCTCTGCGGCCTGCTCGTCCCCGTAGATCAGCAGCATGTACTTCATCGCCCGACCCCCTCCTCGATCCGCGGGCCCTTCTGGCCCGGCTGCCAGATCGACGAACGGGGGCTGCCGAAATCGACAGCCCCCGTGGGTCGCCGGGTCGAGTGTTCCCGAACTCCGTCTAGCCCGTCGTCGCGCTCCAGATGTCGTTGTTCCCGAAATGCTCGGGACAGTCGCCGATGGCCCACGGCGCCGGGAAAACCAACGTCCCCGCGTCATGGGAATCCTGCCTCCACGTGTCCATGGCCGGGCAGTCGTCCGTTCGGCGCACGTCGGTCCACACGCCGGCACCGTAGGTCCGGGTACCGATGGCGTAGACGTAGTCCCCCATGAACTCGTTGTAGAGGATCCGGCCCTGGGACGATCCCCGGCTGTCCCCCGTGGGGCCGTCGTACACGGTGGTCCACCCCGTCGGGACCCCGTTGGGGTCGATGGAGGCCGTGCGAAGTACCCCGTGCAGCGGGCGGGGGTTCGCCGTGGTCTCCTGGAACGGCTCCGTGATGGCCTGATACACGACGTACAGCGTCGAGCCGTCCGGAGAGACCCCCGGCGCCGAGTACTCCGAACGATCCCCCGGCTCGGATATGGGCTCCGGCGCGGTGAACGAGTCGCCGCCGTCGGTCGACCAGGACAGCATCGTCACCTCGTTGCCCTCGCCGAGCGAGCCGTCGCTCCACGCCACGAAGATCTCGTCCGTGGCGTCGTCGCCCGTGGGCGATCCGTTGGCGATGTCCACACTGGGCATGGCGGCCAGGTCGGTCCGATGTCCGGCGATCCCGTCCATCACGCACCGCCCGGTGATGGTCTCGATCTCGAAGCAGGGGTCGGTGATCGGGATGACGTCCTGCGGCTTCTCCCAGTTGTGGCCGCCGTTGAATGACCGGATCTCGGTGGCGGAGCCCTCGAGGCTGGTTCCCCCGAAGTGGGTGAAGAACGCGTAGACGACCCCCTTGCTGTCGGTGCGCACGGTGCAGCCGTCGTACGCCCCGTGGTTGCGGTTCGTGTGCGGCGGCGCCACCTGATGCGCCTTCCACGTCAGGCCGCCGTCCGTGGACACGGCCACCATCGGGAACAGCGGGAAGCTGCCGTGGCCGAAGCTGTGGAAGTCCGAGTAGCACACGTACACGTTGCCGAAGTTCGGGCTGGACGCGGCGTTGTCCGCCCAGATCTGCTCCTTGTCCAGCCCGGCCGACGCCGCGACGTGCGCCGGCACGAAGTACGGCTTCGACCAGTTCGACTGGTCGGCGATCCGCTCCTCCGTGACGTTGTCGATGTGCGAGACGGTGATGGCGAAGGTCGAGTTCACCCCGCCGTGCTTGATGATGGTGTCGGTGAGGTTCGTGGCCAGGGTCGAGAAGTACAGGCGCGACCCGTTGTCCCACGAGAACTTGCCGTGCTCGTCGGGCGCCGGCCCGAAGGACACGCCCGTGTCGCTGCGCGAGCGCAGCCCGTTCTCGTAGTAGTTGGGCACCGTGTGGATCGGGCCGACCACGGGGGTGCACGGCTCCACCGTGGGATCGCAACCCGCCGCCGTCAGTCCCTGATACGTGGGCTGGATCCAGTCGTGGCCGCTGTCGAACGAGAAGTACACGCCGGACAGGCCGACCCCGAGGTTGAACGTCCCCAGCGGGAACGAGCACGCCCCGGCCGTGGTCGAGGCCTCCTCCGAGCAGGGCTGCATGTCGATGAGGTCGTTCGCCCCGGCCGCCAGGACATTCGGCTGGGTGGGGTCGACCGCGAGCGACGGCTCGTTCGAAGTGTTCTCCGGGGTTTTGTCCTGCGGGCTGGCCACGCTGACCAGCGCGTCGGTGGCCTGCGGCCTGGCGAGTGACGTCGAGCCGGTTCCGACCACCGCCAGGACCATCGCCGCGGCGGAAACGACGCTGATGGGCAATCTCCTCATGGGGCACCCTCCTCGCTCCGGGGGGCGCTCCACGCGAGCCAGCCGAGGCTCGCACCGGCGGGATGGTCTGTCAAACGGGCCCGATCCACGCGGACAAACGGCCGGAAACCCTACGATGCCATTTCGAAATTTTCGAAAGGAGGGCGTCGGGTGGACAGGCGCAAGCTGGGGCGGGCGGGGCCGGAGATCTCGGTGGTCGGCTACGGCGCGTGGGAGGCCGGCGGCTCGGTTTGGGGCCCGGCCGACGAAGGCCAGGTCATCGACGCCATCGACGCGGCGATCGACGCGGGGATGGACTGGATCGACACGGCCGAGATCTACGGCCAGGGGCGCTCCGAGGAGCTCGTCGGGAAGGCGCTGCGGAACCATCGCGCCGACGGGCAGGTGCTCGTGTTCACCAAGTTCGCCCCGTTCCCCTCTCGCACCGGGCGGTCGGACGTGGTGGCCGCCCTCCAGGCCTCGCTCGAGCGACTCGGCCTGGACCGGGTCGACCTCTACCAGATCCACTGGCCGGACGAGAGCGGCATGCCCCTGGAAGAGCTGTGGGAGGGGATGGCCGAAGCGCAGGACGAGGGGCTGACCCGGCACATCGGCGTGTCGAACTTCGATCGGACGCTGATCGAGCGGTGCACCGCGATCCGCCCCGTGGACTCGGTCCAGAACCAGTTCTCGCTGCTGCACAGGGGCGACCGGGCGGGGCTCCTTCCATGGCTCGACCAGGAGGGCATCGGCTACCTCGCCTACGGCCCGCTCGCCTTCGGCCTGCTGACCGGAGCGATCACGCCCGGAACCACCTTCGCCGACGAGGACTGGCGAAGCGGCCGGACGGTGCAGTTCGACTACTACCAGGAGCTGTTCGCGCCGGGCGCGTTCGCACGGAACCTCGAACGGGGCGAACGCCTCCGCCCACTCGCCGAGCGGCTCGGGATCGAACTTTCGGTCCTGGCCCTCCGAGCCGCCATCGACACGCCCGGCGTGACCGCAGCCATCGCCGGAAGCCGGAAGGCCGACCATTGCCGGACCAACGCCCGAGCGGGCGAGCTCCATCTGGGGGGGGGCGGCGGACGTCCTCGAGGAGATCGAAGCAGCCCTGGGCGAGTCTCGATAAACAGGAAGGAGCTTCCGGTCAGGCCACCCGCCGGCGAACCCACCACACGCTGAGCGCGAGGAGTCCGACGGACAGCGCGACGAATACCGCGGCCTCGATCCCCTGGAACGTCCAGTACCGGTTTCCGGGCTGATACGTCGCCTCGAGGTGAAGCCCGATCCGCCGGATGCAGGCCTGAACCGCGGTCTGGTTGAAGGGAAACTCCCCCTTCAACACGATGCTCGGGCACCGGTGGCTCAACAGGTTGATATCCAGGACCTGGCCCCGAGCCAGGACGTGCCCGGCCCCGTCGACGGTCCTGGTCGAGAGCACCCAGTCGCCAAGGCCCGATCGCGGGTTCGAGCCGAAGAACCCGTAGCTCACGGTCCTCGGGCCGGCGAAGTGTGGGCGGATCCAGAACTCGACCACGCCACGGACGACCGCGTAGCTGCCCAGGGTCGCGGCCATGGCCGGGACCGTCCGGCGCACCAGCGTCCCCACCGCCACCCCGACGGCCAGGGCGAAGAGGGCGTACCCGACCGGCACGACGCCCCGCAGGTCGAACACGCCGCGCGAGAAACGATCGTCGGAGGCCCTGACGAACGGCAGGCTCCACCACGATGTGAGCCAGGCCAGCGCCGCGGCCCCCGCGAGGGTGGCCGCTCCCATGGCCGCAACCTTCGTGTTGATCCACCGGAGCCTGGTCACGCCCTGGGTCCATGCCAGCCGGTGCGTTCCCTGTTCGACCTCCCTGGCCACCAGCGGGGCGCCCCAGAAGACCCCGATCAACGCGGGCAACACCAGGAACAGTGGGATGGTGAACTGGAGGCCCGAGAAGCGCTTGTTGAAGAGCGCCGAGACGAGGGTGCAGTCCCTTCCCGGAGTCGCCAGGCAGCCGGCCAGGCCCGTGGTCCGGAAGCTCGACGCGATGCCGAATCCCGTCAGCAGGAGGAACGAAGCGATCGCCGCGAGCACGGCCGCCCCCACCAGCACCTGCATGCGATGCTGCCTCCACGTCAGCCAGATCATCGAGACACCTCCGTTCCGGTGTTGGCCAGCCTCGGACGGGGGAGCGCGGTGGCGTTCGGCTGTCCGAGGTAGGCGAGGACGAGCTCCTCCAGCCCCACTTCCTGGACCGACCAGGCGGGATCGTGGATCGGTCCATTGGTTCGGACGAACAGAGTGGTCTGCCGATCGGTGTGGGTCTCCTGGACGATCGCCGCCACCCCGGCCACGCGGCCCACCTCGCGGCGGGGCCCCGTGAGGATCCGGTGCGACCCGAGCAGGTCCTCGATGTCCCCGGCCACCTGGGTCCGGGAGGCGGAGAGCACGATGAGGTGGTCGCACACGCGCTCGAGGTCCGCGATGAGGTGCGAGGAGAGCACGACCGTGTGTCCGCCCTCCACCACGCCCTCCATCAGGGCCTGGAGGAACTCGCGGCGTGCCAGCGGATCGAGGCTGGCCAGCGGTTCGTCCAGCAGCAGCAGGTCTGGCCGCTTCGCCAGAGCGAGGGCCAGCGCAACCTGAGCCCGTTGGCCGCCGGAGAGGCTGCCCGCCCGCTGACCGAGGTCGATGCCCGCCCGTTCCACCCTGGCCCGGGCGAGGTCGCCGTCCCATCGCTTGTTCATACGCCGGCCGAACTCGAGATGCTCGGCGACCGTGAACGACCGGTACACGGGTACGTCCTGCGCCACGAACCCGATGTGCGGGAGGAGGCCGGAATCGTCGCCGGGCGTTCGCCCCAGGAGGCTGACCTGCCCGGCCGTCGGACGGAGCAGGCCGGTCAACATGTGGAGCAGGGTGGTCTTGCCCGCGCCGTTCGGCCCCACCAGCGCCGCCACCCGGCCCTCGGGGATCTCGAGACTGCAATCCCGCAGCGCCCAGTAGTCGCGGTACTGCTTGCCCAGGCCGGCGGCGATGACGGCGGCGGTCATGCCACTCCCTCCTCTCTCAGGTCCTGCATCGAAGTCTCGAACAGCGCCCTCACGTCCTCGACGTCCAGTCCGGCCGCGAACGCGGCGTGCAGCCACCGGTCGAGGCCCCGGCGGAGGGCGGCATGGTTGCTCGGCGGCGGCCCGCCCACCGATTCCCGGACGAACGTCCCAACCCCGGGGCGGCCCTCGACCAGGCCGTCGTGCTCCAGCTCGCGATAGGCCTTCAGCACCGTGTTCGGGTTGATGGCGAGCGAGCCGACGACCTCCTTCACCGTGGGGAGCTGGTCGCCGGGACGAAGCATGCCGAGGCGCACGGCGTGGCGGACCTGGTGGACGATCTGCAGGTAGGTGGAAACGCCCGATCGAGCGTCGAGCCGGAACTGGATCACACCTTCCTCCTATATCTCTAGACTCCTAGAGAAATATGGAGGAGAGAATGGCCACTTGTCAAGTGGGACCCGTCGGGCCCGGTCAGGTTTCACGACCTGGCGGGGGCGTCAGGCTCCCAGGTCGCCGACCTTCTTCTCCTGCTGCGCGATCCTCTCCCGTTGGGTGGTGATCCGGTCCATCAGGTCGTGATTAGCACTCTGCTGCTTCGCCAGGTTCCCGTTCGATGACGTCGTTTGGGATCCGACGTCGGCGATCTGGCTTCGCACGATGGCGATCTGCCGCTTCAGAGT
>WNGE01002562.1_pt1 | contig 22093 bp, 21 predicted proteins | sample 5400651 | NCBI WGS metagenome assembly WNGE01 (sample SAMN13153370, study PRJNA577476) | soil metagenome | isolation source: 60 cm soil or saprolite under grassland replicate 2 | place: USA:California | collected 2016-06-15 | reverse complement strand
TGCGCGCATTCCCGATCGACGTCTGGATCGAGCGGGTCTTGAGAGAGAAATATTTTCCGCGGAAAGGAAAAGTGACGCCACAGAGATTGCGTGTGTTTTCGGAATCGTATTTCGGGACACATGGCGGTTACGCGCAGCAATACTTGTTTCATCAAGCGCGGGTCGCTTCACGTGACCGGCGGGTGATTGAGGTCAATCGTCCCTACCTCACGCGCGATGGCGATAAAGGTGGAGGCGGTTCATCGAATCGCCCGCCCCAGCGGCGCAATTTGTCAGCGGGTGGCCGCTGAGATAATGTTCGCTCGCTCGCGAACTGAAGAATTCAACCCTTCCCTCCCTTATCATTATTTATAGCACGCTCTCATGACGACGGCCGAGATCATGTTTGCCCAGCCGGGCGAAGGAATACTGGATCGGAAACAGGAAGCTCGAAAAGTTTTATGGGCGCTGCTGGCAGCGCTTTTCATTCATCTGTTGGTCGCGTTCACGCTTGCCGGTCTGGGCGGCGTTTTTTCTCCGCCGCTCCCGGTCGAGGAAAAACCGGTCGAGTTAACGATTATCGATCTTTCCGCGCCGCCACCGGTTGTTCCGAAGAATCCCGCGTTCATGGAGACGGACGAATCGAAGCAATCAGCGGAGGCGCCGAAAGAAAAAACATTTGAATCGAACGCCAATTCGATTGCGGCAAGTCAACAACCGGCCACGGGCGGAGCGCCCTTGCCGTCGCAGCAGGGGATCGACCGGCCGGGGGTCGATTTGGAAACGCATCAGTACTCGCTCCCCAATGAAGGCGCGCAATCACAGCCCAGCGCGGCCCCACAGGAAAGTCCAAAACCGTCCGAACCGCCGCAACCGACACCTCAGCCGACGCCCGTCACGGACTCAGAGCAGTTTGCGATGTTAACCTCGACGCCGACTCCGACAGTCCGGCCTTCCGTTGTTCCGACGCCGGAACAGCCGCGCTCCGCCTATCGCGCGCAAAAACGTCAAACTCGATTGTCGGGATCGATCACGAATCGTGGTGCATCCGCGGTGAACGCGATTGGCACGCCGCTGGGTCGATATCAAAAAACTCTCTACGACGCTGTCGGCTCGCGTTGGTACTATTATGTCTCCAGGCAGCGCGATCTGGTCAGCATCGGCACCTTGCGTCTGGTCTTTTCGGTTGACCGAAGCGGTCGCGTGGCCAATCTCAAGGTCGTCGAAAACAGCTCCAACGAATCTTTCGCAAACGTATGTCTCCAATCTGTGCTCGAAATCCAGTTACCGCCGATTCCGGAGGATGTGGCGGACACGCTGCCGGCTGAGGGGTTGGACGAAGAAATGTCGTTTACGATGTACGCTAACTGATGATCGCCATTGCTCTAATCGCCGGCGCGCTCGAATCGGTGCAGACCATCATGAGCTTTTTCGTCAGAGGCGGGCTCTTCATGTGGCCGCTGCTCATCTGCTCGATCGTTTCGGTGACGACAATGATTTTGCGCGGCATCGCTTTGCGCGAAAAGAATGTGATGCCCTTCGTCATCCAAAGTGAGATCGAACGACTTATGCCAGGAGGAAGCGCCGAGCGTTTAGCGCGGATCGTGCAACATGACCCGTCATCGCTGGCACGGATTGCGCGGGTTGCGCTCCAGCACTTGCGCGGGCCGCGTTCGGAGAATGTGGAAGCAGTGGAAACGCGCGCGCGTCACGAAATGGTGCGGCTGGAGAAAGGGCTCATTGTTCTCGAAGTCATCACCGGGATCGCACCGCTGCTCGGCTTGATCGGCGCGGTCTCCGGTCTGGTGCACGTTTTTTCGCATCTTGGCTTGAGCTCGGGCGCATCGGATACGCGCCAAATCGCGCTCGGGATCGCCGAAGCGCTGAACGCAACCGTCTTCGGACTTTCAATCGCGGTGCCGACGTTGATCGCCTTCAGCTATTTTTCCAAGAAAGTGGAAGTAATGTCGGTGGAGATGGAGACGCTGGTCGTGGAGTTGATCAGCAAATGCTACTATGGGCGCTCTTCCCGCGAAGTGACGGCGACTAAATCTCCACCGCTGACAACAGCCCCGACGCCGACGCCGGTGGTGTAAAGCGCGCGCCCATCCCACGCTATGAACTTCGTCGTCCGCAAACGCAGGGCACCCACCATCATTATCGTTTCGCTGGTCGATATCCTCATTATCCTGCTCATTTTCTTTGTCGTTTCGACGACATTTAAAAAGGACCAGCCGGAAGTTCAGATCAATTTGCCGGAATCGAAAACCGCGGCCAAGCGGCCGGCCGAGCTCGAGCATGTAATCGTGAGTGTCGATCAAAATGACGCGATCCAACTGGATGGGCAAAGTGTCGGGGTTGACGAATTGGAGGCCGCGGTGCGCGATTTGCCCGCGGATCGTAAATCGACGCTGGCCCTGCAAGCCGACAAAAAGGCATCGTGGGGCACCATCGTCAAAGTGATGGACGCTCTGAAACTGGCGGGCGTGAAAAATCTCCCGTCGTTTACGCGCGAGGAAAAATGAGATTGTCGATCTTGCAGTATGGCGATCCGATCCTGCGCGCGAAAGGCAAACAGATCGATCAGATCGACAATCGCATTCGCGAGCTTGCGCAGAACATGCTCGAGACCATGCGCGCCGCGAACGGCATCGGCCTCGCCGGGCAACAAGTGGGCGAGCCTTTGCAGCTCACGGTGCTCGACATTTCCCAAGTCGAAGATCGACCGAGCACGATGAAGTTAAACGGCGAAGATGTCGATCCAAAGGCGGCGATGCCGCTGGTCTTGATCAACCCATTGATTACTCTGAGCGAGGGCAGCGCAGTTGGAACAGAAGGCTGTCTCAGTTTTCCCGAGATCACGGGTGAAATCGAGCGGGCGGAATCTGTAAGTGTGCGCGCGCAAACGCTGGAAAACAAAACGATCGAAATCGAAGCGACCGGTTTGTTGGCGCGCGCCTTGCAGCATGAAGCCGATCATCTCAACGGAATTCTTTTTATCGATCGAATGAGCTCGGCGGCGAAGGCAAGCTTATCGAGTCGTTTGAAGCGGTTGCAAAAAGAAACAAAGCGCGGGCGGGTAAAAGACCGACAATCGCTCGTTGGTCAAAGCGCTTTGTAATCGACCGTGATCGTGCGAAAGACGAGCGTGTCGTGCTGGGCCGAGAAATAGAAGAGTTCGAGCATCGTCGCGCCCACCACCCATTGGTAGCCGACCAGTGTTTGGACGACTTCGGTATCGGTATCGCGCGAGCGGGAGACTAGTTTGCCCGTCCCGTACTTCTCATCGAAATATTTTCGGATTTCTCCCATGCGCTGGTTGTAACGCTCGATCGTCCAATCGGGATATTCATATTGCAGCTCGACGCCGAAGAGCGATCTCCCCTTGAAAGTAAAGAGCGTGCGCTTCAAACCGGGATGAACAAGGCCTTCAACGGTCCATACTTCGCGGCTTTCTTTTTTGTCGCGCGACACGATCTGTGCTTTCGCGCCTTTTAAAACCGCTTCCACGCGCGTCATCGGGTCGTTCCAGCGAAAACCAAACGGCGGCAGGAGTTCATCGGCGGCATGGATGGACGAGATGCCGACAAAAATCGCGACCGAGACGACGAGAAAGATGCGCATGGCTATTCTGCCCGCGACTGGGAAGAAACAGCGCGCCCGGATTTCCAGTTCGCTATTCTAATTTGGTTCAAATTCATTTCTGGCACGTGGAGCGAAGGCGAAACGTGCTTCAAAGGGGGCAAAAATGCGCGTGTGCGCTAATTCGGTCAACTCGTCCCGCCGTCGCGGGACTTTCGGAGTCAACTCCGCACGAAGGGACCATTTTTGCCGTTTTCGGCCACGCTCGTTTTGATTTTTCAGTCAAGGTTTTTTTTATGTGCGACGAAAATAAAATTAAGATTTTTTCTTGTCGATGTAGACCGCGGTTTCTAATCTGAAGCCGCTGGCAGGGCGAAAAGGGAGTGGATGTGAATAAGATGTGAACAGCTTCCGATAAAACTCCTACAAGCGAGAATGAGCGAGGCCTTAACCTTTCTACACCGACGACGCAAATCAGATGTCGATCTTGCCGCAACCCCGGCGTTGCGGAAGTGCGCGGGAAGCGTTTTTCCCTCGTGTTTAGGCATTTTAGGTATTTTTTCTGAGCGTTTCCCCTGCGTTGCAGGTGCAGTGGCGCCCAACCATCGGCGTTGTTTCGCTGACCAATTTCCCTCGGTAAGAGCCTTTGTGGCAATTGTGTAACGCTGTTAACAAGTCGCTATGAACGAGAATTATACTCAATTGTGGCAGCGATTGTCCGCCGCTCTAAAGCCACAGGTCAGCGCCGATACATTCAAGCGCTGGTTTTCCGCCGTGGAATTGATCGACGCCACCGACAACTCGCTCACCTTCCGTGTTCCAAACAACATCTACCAATTTTGGATCGAGAGTAATCACATGGCTGCCTTGCAAGCGGCCATCGTCACCGCTTTTGGCGGCCCGCGCGAAGTAAAATTTTCTTCGCCACCTGGAACTTCAGTCCAGGTGGCTGAGGACGCGGCGGCGTTGAAGGAGGTGGCCTCAGACTCGCCTCGCGACACGAAATCGGTCGGCAGCGCGCTCGGGCTCAATCCACGAAACACGTTCGAATCGTTTGTCGTCGGTCCTAACAACGAGATCGCGCATGCGGCCAGTCTGGCGGTCGCGCAATTACCGGCCAGAACTTATAACCCGCTGTTTATTTACGGCGGCGTGGGCCTTGGCAAGACGCACCTCATGCAGGCGATCGGCCAATATGTGTGGGCGAAAAAGAAAGGTGCGAAGGTGATGTATCTCTCGAGCGAACTGTTCATCAACGAGTTCATTGACGCGATTCAACACAGCAATCTGGTAAAATTCCGAAAGCGTTATCGCCAAGCCGATCTGCTTTTGATCGACGACATTCAATTTCTCGGCGGCAAGGAACGCTCGCAGGAAGAATTCTTTCACACCTTCAACACGCTTTTTGACGGTCATAAACAGATCGTGCTCTCGAGCGACCGGCCCGCTTCGGAGATCGCAAACCTGGAGAAGCGGCTCGTTTCGCGCTTTGAATGGGGACTGACCGCCGAGCTTCAGCCGCCGGACATCGAGACGCGCATGGCGATCTTGCGCAAGAAAGCGCGGACGATGCAGATCAAACTGCGCGATGATGTTTTCGAATTTCTCGCCAATCGCATTCGCACAAATGTGCGTCGTCTTGAAGGTGCGCTCATGCGCGTCGCCTCTTTTGCTTCACTCAGTGGAAAGGAGCTCACCCAGGAAGTCGTCGAACATCTGCTCAAGGATATTTTGCAGGAGGAAGCGCGACATTCCGTCACGATCGAGCAAATTCAACGGCGGGTGGCCGAACATTTCGACGTGCGTCTGGCCGATATGACGAGCAAACGGCGCCCGGCCAATATTGCTTTTCCGCGGCAGGTCGCGATGTATCTGGCGCGCGAGCTCACGAAGGCATCGCTCAACGAAATCGGCGATGCATTTGGCGGTCGCGATCACGGCACCGTCCTTCATGCCTGCAAACTGGTAAAGAAGCGCATGCACGAGCAGGACAGCCTTCGTCAGACAATTTCTTTTATCGACAGTTCGTTGCAACGCTGAGTGGACTTGTCGATCTTAGCGCGGGAGAGTTTACGGTTGCCGAATAAAATCGGAAGCCTTACATCTTAAGCGCTCCTTGCCCTCATGAAATTCAGCGTCACGAAAGAAAAACTGCTCGAAGGTCTGCAACAAGTCCAAAACGTGGTCAGCACTCGAACCACGCTGCCGATTCTTTCCAACGTGCTCCTGCAAGCCAACGGCAACGAAGTTCATCTCACCACGACCGATCTTGATGTCGGTGTTCGCGGCAGTTTCGAAGCGCAGGTGGAAAAAGAGGGCGCAACCACGCTGCCGGCGCGCCGCCTCTTCAACATCATCCGCGAGCTGCCCTCGAGCGAAATCCAGTTCGATGTCGATGGAAAAAACACCGCGTCGATCCGGAGCGGGCAAAGTTTTTTCAAAATTCTCGGCTTGCCCGAGGAAGAATTTCCGCCGCTGCCGAAATTCGAAGACGCCAAGGTCGTCACCATTCGGCAAAAAGATCTGCGCGACGGCTTGCGCAAAACTTCGTATGCCATTTCGACCGATGAAACGCGCTATGTGCTCAACGGCGTGCTTTTCAGCTTCAAGGAAAACAAGCTAACGCTCGTGGCGACGGACGGGCGGCGGCTCGCCATGCTCGACATCGAACTGGAATTCCCGCGCAGCCACGAAGCCGACATCATTGTGCCGACAAAGGCGGTAACGGAGTTGCAGCGCCTGCTCGCCGAAGACGGCGAGGTGAAAGTGAGCATGGGCAGCGGCCAGATTGCGTTCGATCTCAACAACACGTTGCTCGTGTCCAAGTTGATCGAAGGCAATTACCCAAATTACAAGCAGGTCATCCCATCGGAAGCGAAAGAGCGCGTCACGCTCGAGCGCGAGACTTTCCTGAATTCGTTGCGGCGCGTTTCCCTGCTCGCAAGCGACAAGTCGAACTCGATCAAACTGAACTTCAGCAAAAACAACATCGAGATCACCGCCAACACCCCCGAGGTCGGCGAAGCCAGGGAATCGCTTCCCGTCGCTTATAAAGGTCGCGATTTTTCCATCGCTTTTAACCCGGAATTTTTAATGGCGCCATTGCGCAATCTGATCGAGGACGAAGTTTTTCTCGACTTGATCGACGAGATGAGCCCGGGCGTGTTGAAAATTCAGACGCCATTTCTGTATGTGCTGATGCCGATGCGCATCAGCGCGTGATCCAACGCGTTGCGCACTGGATCGAGATCGAGCTGACGCAAATCGCCCTCGGGCGCCCGAATCACGCGCACATTCTCATTTCTTGGCCCCCAAACTTCCGGATCTGTGGGACCGAACAGCAAAATGCAGTTTGCACCCGCCGCTACGGCGAGGTGCGAGATTCCGCTGTCATGTCCGACAAAGATCGCATTTTCAAGAAGGGCTGCGACATGCGGCAATGGTAAACCGTTGGCAAAGCGAACGCGTCGATTTGCCCAAATCGATTCGAGTCGCGCGACTTGGTCTTCGTCTGCCTCGCCGTAAACAATCATGATTGATCCGCCAAAATCTTTCTGGCTGAGCAAGTGATTCCCGAGATCGATCCAATTTTCGAGCGGCCAATTTTTCTTTTCGCTCCCGCTGCCGGGATGAAAGGCGATGATTGTGCCCGCATCATCGCCGAGAAATTTCGCCGCGACACGTCGATCTTCGCCCGAAGGATACAATTTCGCCGCGAAATCGCTGATTGACGCTCCGATCTCTCGGATCGGACGGGCGAGTTGTTCGGCTGCGTGCTTTTGATTATCGATCTTGGCCGGGCCATGAATCAGATTTTCTACGCCGCACCGACGCAGATTCATCTCAAAGATCCCATCGGGATCGTAAAGATAGCTGATGATCAATTCGAAACCTGCGAAGTAATCGGCCAGATCCGCAGAAAGTTCCGAGTTCTTTGCGAAGAAGCTCGCAAGCGGGCCGTATTCGATTGAGCGGACGGCTTGCGCGTAAAACCGATGCTCCGCCAGAACCGCGATATTTTTGTAACCCAGGATGTCGATGTGCGCATGAGGGTACGCGTCACGCAGCGCCTTTAGCGTCGGCAACGTTAAAATAAAATCACCAATCGCTCCGCCCCGGATCACGAGAATCCGTTTCATGTCTTTTGCTGTAGCGGCGCTCTCTGAACGCCTCCCTGTTGGAACGACGGTCATAGACCGCCACTACAAATTTTCAGTATCGTAAAAACGCGAATGCGAGAATGGCGGCGCCATAGAGCAACGCTACGCCGTGCATCAGTCGCCAGCGCACGGCGCTGCGCGTGCTCCAGTTGATTTGATCGCGAAGCAAGTACGGGATCATGACCCAGAACAGCCCGGCGACGACGAGCAAATAAGCGAACACCGTGATAAGCAAGCGGCTCGCTTCGTAGCGCAGAAATGCTGCGTCGAGCAGCGGTTCGGCGGCGAGCAAACAGAGGATCCCAAGCGCGCGCACAGGGAGAAATTCGTCGAGAAAACGCACAGCGAGCACGTAACCGATCGGCAATGCGATGAGCAGCGGCTTTCGAAAAGCGGAAAATTCTCCCATCTCCATCGTCGCCAGCAGCCAGAAGCTCCAGCCAAGATCGACAGTGAGCAGAACAACGCCGGCGACGCGGGAACGCGGAAATCGTTGTGCAACACCGGCGAGATCGGGTTTGAGCAGGCCGGGCAAACTCATCAAAATTAGAAACGCTCCCGCGATTATGCCGGCGGTTTGCAAAGACAGGTGGTAAATCATGCCGCGATCGTTGTTAAACGGGCGTCAGGGTTTGGACGACCGGCGTTCCATACAAGCTGAATCCATTCGCCTGTTGCACCCGCACATCGACCATCTCTCCCACAAGCGTATCGCTCCCTTCGAACACGACGATCTTGTTCGTCCGCGTGCGGCCCATCAATCGCGCCCGGTTCGTCTTGCTCGGGCCTTCGCAGAGAACTTCGACATCGCGACCAACCAGGCGCTCGCCCGCGCGGCGTGCTGATTCATCCACGATCCGAAGCAAATCTTGATTGCGCTGTTCTTTAACGCTTTCGTCGATTTGATCGTCCATATCCGCTGCTGGAGTATCGCGCCGCGGTGAATAGCGAAAGATAAAGGCGTTGTCGAATTGGATTTGTTCGACAAGCTCGCGCGTTTGTTTGTAATCAGCCTCAGTTTCACCGGGAAAACCGACAATCACATCGGTGGTAATCGCGATCCCATCGCGCGCTTGCCGGATGCGATCGACAAGATCGACATATTTCTCAGGCTTGTACGTCCGGTGCATTGCTTTGAGGATTTTGTTGGAACCGGATTGCAGCGGCAGATGAACGTGCTCCGCCAGCTTTGGCAGCTGGGCAATTGCGTCGATGAGGTCGTCGCGGAACCCGATCGGATGCGGTGAGGTGAAACGAAGGCGCTCGAGGCCGTCGATCTCATGCACAGCTTCAAGCAGCTGCACGAATGGACTTTTATTGTCGATCTTCGGAAACTCGTGGCGACCATAAAGATTAACGATTTGTCCGAGCAGCGTGACTTCTTTGACGCCGCGCGAAACGAGGTCGCGAATTTCGCGTACAATTTCTTCGATAGAACGGCTGCGCTCGGCGCCACGGGTCTGCGGGACGATGCAAAATGTGCAACGCATGTTACAGCCTTGCATGATCGAAACAAAAGCGGTCGCCTGCTTTGGAGCGAGTTGCTGGTCGCGGATTGTTTTTTGCGAGCCGGACTCATCGCCAATATCGACGATCGAAAAGCGCGGATCGTCCATGCGACGGCATCCTTTTTCCTCTAAAACCTGTTCGACGTAATCCGCGACGCGATGGAACTTTTGGGTGCCCACGACAAGATCGACATGCGGCAAATTTTTGAGCAACGACTCGCCACGCGCCTGCGCCATGCACCCAAGAAAACCGAACACGATTTCCGGCCGGCGTTTGGCGAGTTGTCCGAGCATGCCCATTTTCCCCAGCGCTTTTTGGTCGGCCATGTCGCGCACTGAGCAGGTGTTGAGGAGCACGACGTCGGCCTCCGCTTCGTTTGCGACCCGCTCATAGCCGCGCGTGACCAGCGAGTGAGCGACTTGTTCCGAGTCGCGCTCGTTCATCTGGCAACCGTAAGTTTTAATGAAAAATTTTGGCATGGACGGGCGAAAATAATACACGGCCGCGCGGTCTTCGCCATTATCGACTTTCCATCTTGTCGATCTTTCGGATTTAATCTCGAAAGCTTTCGGGAATGAAAGACGAAGTTCTAGCGATCGGAATTATTGGCGGCAGCGGCTTGTATCAAATAGAAGAGCTGCGCAATGCGACCGAGCATAAGATCGACACCCCGTTCGGGCCCCCGTCTGACACACTTGTCGGCGGCAAAATGAGCGGGCGGCAGGTTTATTTTTTGCCGCGACACGGCCGCGGCCATCGAATTCTGCCGCACGAACTCAATCACCGGGCCAACATCTACGCGCTGCGTTCGCTCAACGTCCGCTGGATCATCTCAGTCGGAGCAGTGGGTAGTTTGCAGGAAAAATATGCACCGCGAGACGTTTTGTTGCCTTCGCAATTTTATGATCGCACGAGTCGGCCCGCTGCTCACACGTTTTTCGGCGAGGGAATTGCCGCGCATATCGCATTCGCGGAGCCGATCAGCACGAAACTGCGAAATTTGCTGGCCGAATCAGCGAGGTCTCTCGGTGTCACAGTCCATAACGGCGGCATTTACGTGAATATGGATGGCCCGGCGTTCTCCACGCGGGCGGAATCGGAATTCAACCGGCGGAATGGTTTCGACGTTATCGGGATGACGAATCTTCCAGAAGCGAAACTGGCCCGCGAAGCGGAGATCGCGCTGGCCACCATGGCGATGATCACGGATTACGATTGCTGGAAAGTGGAGGAGGAACCGGTCTCCGCGCAGACGGTGATCGGTCATCTGATGGCGAACGCCGAGACGGCGAAGAAGGTGCTTGTCGATCTTATCCCGCGTCTGCCAATGGAGGCGAACTGGCCAGAACATTCCGCTCTCGATTCGGCCTTGGTGACGGAGCGCAGGCTTTGGCCTGCCGCAACGGTGAGGAAACTGGAACCGATTCTGGGGCGATTTCTCTGAAAAGGGAAAATACTTGCCTTCCGCGCCACCGTTATAGTAATCGGACCGACGATTTCCCTCAGGCACTGAGCCGCGCGATCGCTTCGCATAACGCGCGGATTTGGTCCTCGTTGTGCGCGGCCGTTACTGTAATGCGCAATCGCGCCGACCCTTTCGCCACGGTCGGATAACGGATTGCAGGCACGAAGAATCCTTCTTTTTGCAGCGCGCACGCTAAATCGATCGCCGCTTGTTCTGCGCCTGTGACCCAAGGGAAAATTGCGCTGCTGACGCGATCAACAGTTCTATCTGGTCGATTCGGTGTTGCCGGACGAACCGGAAGAAGTTCCTGCATCAGCTTGATTCGTTGCCGAAGTAATAACCTGCGCTCTTCTCCGTCGGGCGAGGCGAGGAAACCGACGGCGGCCAAGGCGGCGGCTGCGATTGCGGGCGGGGGGGCTGTTGAATAGATAAACGAACGCGCGCGATTAATCAGCCATTCGATCAAGCTGCGGGAGCCACAAATATAACCGCCGCTTACGCCGAGCGCTTTGCTCAGCGTCCCCATCTGGACATCGACATCTTTATTCAAGTTCTCCGCCGCGGCGAGTCCGCGACCGTTCGGCCCAATTACGCCGATGGCGTGGGCTTCATCGAGCAGTAAAAGCGCGCGGAAGCGTTTTTTCAGTTCAAGCAGCTCGCGCAATGGCGCGGCGTCTCCGTCCATCGAAAAAACAGACTCGGTCACGATGAGAATGCGCTTGCCGGCATGCTCGCGTTGCGCCCATTCGAGATGACTCTCGAGCTTACCCAAATGATTATGTGGAAAAACCCGGATGATCGCGCCGCTCAATCTGGCGCCGTCGATGAGCGACGCATGACAAAGCTTGTCCAGCAACACAACATCGTCCTTCGCAACCAGCGCCGGCAATGTGCCGACCGCGGCGCCGTATCCGCTGCTGAAACTGAGCGCGGCCTGCGTTCCTTTCCATTTTGCAAGCGCAATTTCCAAACGCAGATGCGGGGACTGCGTTCCGCTGATCAACCGCGACGCGCCCGCGCCGACGCCAAATTCGCCGATAGCGACAATCGCGGCTTCGCGCAATCGGGGATCGTTCGCCAGACCGAGATAATCATTGGAGGAAAAATTAATCAGCCGTTTGCCGACAAGATCGACAATTGGGCCCTGGGCGCTGCCGATTTCGCGAAGATGTCGATCTAACGCGCGCGCGCGCAGCGCTTCTAATTGCCGCGCAAAAATGTCTGCCATGAGCGCCGTCCCGCCGTTGCGGGACTACATCCAAAGGCCCCAGGAAAGGAGTGCCGATGCGTCGCGCCACACGCCGGCTTTGCTGTCGCCGAGCACGACTACGATGACGTCGCGGCCTGGTCGCGAGCCGCTCGCGATCAAGCAGTGTCCCGCGGCTTCGGTGTAACCGGTTTTCATACCGTTGCAGTAGGGGAGCCGCTTCAAAACCTTGTTCGTGTTTTCGAGCTCGCGCGTGTGTCCGTTGGCATAGCGAAAAACAAGCTGCGGAAGGCAGACGATCGATCGGATGGTGGGATTGGCATAGGCGGCGCGGGCGATGATCGACAGATCGCGCGCGGTGGAATACTGACCGGGGACGGGCAAGCCGTTCGGGTTAACGAAATGCGAGCTCGTCGCACCGAGCTCGCGCGCCCGTTGATTCATTCGGTCGGCGAAGGCTGCGATGCTGCCGGCATTATCGCGCGCCAGACAACGCGCTACGTCATTCGGACTTTTTACGAGCAGCGCACGCAGCAGATCGATTCGTTGGTAGGTCTCGCCGGGTTTAATGTTTAACTTCACCGGTTCGGCCATGGTATCGATCGCTTCGACGGTTACTTCTCGATCGAGATAGCCGCCTTCCGCGATGATCAGAGCGGTAAGTAATTTTTCCGTGCTCGCGGGCGGTCGCATCTGGTCCGGATTTTTTTCATACAAAACTTCTCCGCTGTGCGCATTGATCACGATGACCGAGCTGGCGCCGGTTGCCGGGACCACGCCCGGAACGGTCGGGATTTCGGTTGGTTCCGCGCTTTCGCGAGGCTTCACCGTTGCCCGGTGGGTGCGCTTGGATTTTGACCGGTGCGACACACCGGTTGGTTTGACGGCATCGGCATCTTCATCGTTGGATGGCGTCGCCGCCATGCAACAAAGGGCCAGCGCTGCTGCACAAAAAGGGATGAAGGGATGAAAACAGCGCTTCATGAGCGGGAAATTAGCGGCAAAGATTTATAAGGTGCAAGCAGATGCCCGGCCAGAATGCTTATCAACTTCGCCCGCGTTGGATTAATTCGATTTCGTAGCCTTCCGGCGCATCGATGAAGGCAATCGCATCTCCGCGCTCAGTTCGGTGCGGACCGTCGGAAAGCGGATAACCTTTGGCCGCCGCTTCTCGCGCGAATTTTTCCATGTCGTCCACTTCGAAGGCAAGATGCGTCAGGTCAGGCCCCACCACCACCGGTCCGCTTTGGTCGAACTTGCAGAGCTCAATTTCTTCTTCGCTGGCTGGCGCTTTCAAAAAAACAAGTTGCGAGCCGCGACCGGAAGTGTGCCGGCGAATCTCCTCCAGGCCAAGGACGTCTTTATAGAACGCGACCGTCTTCTCCAGATCGGTCACGCGGTAACGAGTATGTAAGAGTTTTTTTACCATCGCGTATCTTATTGCCCTGTTCTCCGATTAAATTCAAACTGCTAGCGATGAAATTCGTAATCGCCGCCACCGGCGCGAGTGGAACGGTTTATCTTCAACGCCTGCTCGAGCAGATCGATTGCGCCGCGCACGAGATTCATCTCATCATGAGTGCTCATGCGGAGCAGGTCGCGACGCAGGAGCTGGATAATTTCAAAATTCCTTCGCGCGTCTCGCGACATCCTGAAAGCGATCTAAACGTGCCATTCGTGAGCGGTTCGGCCCACTTCGACGCGATGGTGATCGTCCCCTGCTCGATGGCAACGCTCGGGAGGATCGCTTCTGGCTCCAGCGACAGCGCTTTGTTGCGCGCGGCCGATGTTTTTTTGAAGGAGCGCCGCAAATTAATTCTCGTTCCGCGCGAAACGCCCTGGAATTTAATTCACGCGCGCAACGTCGTGACCTTGCTCGAGGCGGGCGCGATTGTTTTGCCGGCGATTCCCTCTTTCTACAGCCGCCCAAAATCACTTGTCGATCTTGTCGACACGGTGGTGTGGCGGATTCTCGATCAAATCGGTCTGCCCAATCCGCGCGCTTACCGCTGGTCCGCCGGAGGACGGATTCGCCGGCGCGAACAGGATAAGGCGGCGGAAACTTCGCGTAAGAAAAATTGAAGATCGAAGGTTGGCGCGCGCGTTGGCTGATCGCGTTTGGATTTCATTTGCTGCAACTTTGGGCGCGCACACTGCGATTTGAAATTGACGACCGCGCGGGCATTGCCGGAAAACCGGTGAAGGAAAATTACATCGGCGCTCTCTGGCACAATCGCCTCTTGATCTTTCCGTTCGTGCTCCGCCGTTTTTTTTCCAGTCGCCGCGGCGCCGCCTTGATCAGCGCGAGCCGTGACGGCGAGCTGCTGGCCGACGCGATCAAACGCTTTGGATTCAATGTCGTGCGCGGCTCGAGTTCACGCCTGGGTGCAAGCGCGATTTTGCAGCTCACGAACATTCTTGCTTCGGGCGGCGATGCAGTAATCACGCCGGATGGGCCGCGCGGTCCGGCCTATGAGCTCGGACCCGGCATAATCTTTCTCGCGCAAAAATCGGGCGCGGCGGTGTTGCCGGTGAACATGGAATACTCGAGCTGCTGGCGACTGAAGAGCTGGGACCAATTTATCGTGCCGCGGCCATTCGCCAAAGTGCGCGTGCTCATCGGCCAGCCGCACCGTGTAAGATTGACAATGACAGGCGAGGAGTTCGAAGCCGAGCGATTGCGTTTGCAAAACGCGATGATGTCGCTGGTTGAACGGCGCTGAGTCATTTAAGATCGGCGCATGGCAAACCTGATCGACGGCCGCGCGATTGCCGAAAAAGTTTATGTCGATCTTCGCCTCGAGATCGCGGAATTAAAATCGAAAGGAGTTATACCGGGCCTGGCCGTGGTTCTCGTGGGCGATAATCTGGCGTCGCGCGCCTACGTTCGCTCGAAAGACAAGATGAGTCGCGAACTCGGTTTGCATTCCGTGAAGCTCGAGGTGCCGGCCGCGACGACGCAGGCGGAATTGCTTGGGCGGATCGAAGAGTTGAATCGCGATCCAGCCATTCACGGGATTCTGGTGCAATCGCCGCCCCCGAAACAAATCGATGAGGCGGCAATCGTGCGCGCACTCGATCCGCGCAAAGATGTCGATGGATTTCACCCTGTAAACGTCGCGAAACTCGTGTCCGCTGCGGCGGACGGTTTTGTTCCATGCACCCCGCTTGGCGTTCAACGCTTGCTGATCGAAAGCAAGATCGACATCTCCGGCGCGCACGTCGTCATCCTGGGCCGAAGCATGATCGTCGGTAAACCGCTTGCTCTTCTGCTCATGCAAAAAAATAAAGACGCGGATGCGACGGTCACAGTCGTGCATTCGCGCAGCCGCAATCTCGAAAAAATCACGCGCTCGGCAGACATTTTGATCGCCGCAATTGGTCGGGCTGAATTTGTGAAAGCCGATCACGTGCGCAATGGCGCGGTGATTGTCGATGTTGGAATTAATCGCGTGGAAGATGCGGCGATTCAGCGCGGTTATCGGCTGGTCGGCGATGTCGCATTCGACGAAGTCGCAAAGAAAGCTGCCGCCATCACGCCGGTGCCGGGCGGGGTCGGCCCGATGACGATCGCGATGTTGATGGCAAACACGCTGAAAGCGTGCCGCCAATTGTTGTAGAGGGGCTTGTGCCAAGCGCGCCTTTATTGGTTCGGCGTTTGACACCCCGCAGTCGCGGGGCCACTACAACATTGAGCGGGTGATCTTCCCCGTCAGCAGCCGCAAGATCGCTGGATGAAAAGGCGCAAATCGCAATAGCAGCGATGCGAATGTCGGCGACAAAACTGCCGCGCGGGCGAGGCGATTGATCCATAATCGGCCCCGATAGATTTGCGCGTGCGCGCGAGCGAATTCCCCGAAAGTCGATCGTCGATCTTCCCCCCGACTGATCTTCACGATCGCGTTCGCGGCCAGTTCCCCGGAGCGGAGCGCGTAATAAATTCCCTCGCCGGTGAATGGCTCAACCACACGAGCCGCGTCTCCGATGAGAAGGAGATTTTCGTGAGCTGGCGGAATAGCCGCGCGGGTAAGCGGTGTGATGGTGCGCCACGGTTGATTTTGCGAAAGACCAAACTGCTCCTCGGCCCAACGGCGCAGCGCCGGCATTTGTGATGGTTTGCTCACGAGGCAAAGATTCAATTCATTGGGATTTACCGGCGCCTGCCCCGAATAACCGTGGCGAAGGAATTGCAGCACAACGCGATTGCCAAATTTTTTTGGCAATGGAATGTGCGCTTGAACTGCGATCCGTTCGCGCGCCGGTCGCGGAAGCAAATTGCAAAGCCGCGCGACCGTGGAGTTGCGACCATCGGCGGCGACGAGGAAATGGGCGCTGAAACTTTCTCCCTTCTCCGTTTTTAATTTCCAATATTCATTCGACCGCAGATCATATACGTGATTCACGTATGGCGTCGTCGGGCCGGCAAGAGCGGTGACGGTCGACTCTTGATGGACAAACGCGCCGAGCTCGCGTGCGCGCGTCATCAATAGGTAGTCGAACAAGCTGCGTTTGATTGCGATCTCGCGTTCGCCGCCGGAGGGAAGATCGACAGTCACCTTTTGACCGCCAACGGCGATAAACTCAACGGCATCGAGAGTTCCATGCGGCAATTGCCCGGTGCGCTCGGCGATCCCGAGCCGGCGCAATACGGGCCAGCACGATGGATTCAAACAATCGCCGCAAACTTTTTCGCGGGGGAATTTCTCGCGCTCGAGAAGGAGGGTGCGCAATCCAGCGGCAGCGCAAAACGCCGCACAGGTCGATCCGGCGGGCCCGCCCCCGACGATCACGACATCAAATGTCTCCATCGCCGTTAAGTGCAATCTGTCATGTTGAGAGAAGTCGAGACATCTCTGGCTGTGTGATCAAATCAATAGTGAGAGATTCCTCGACCCATTCGGCTTCGCTCTGGGCAAGACTTTCGCTCGACATGACAAAGCTTTAAGATCGCTGGCGCGCGATCTAAAAGCAGACGAGATGTTTTTATGAGCTGGTCCCTTCCCATCGTCCGCATTTCGGGGATCCAGTTGCGGATTCATGTTACCTTCCTGCTGCTAATCGGCTGGCTCGCCTTCGGCTACTACGCGGAGGGAGGCTCGGCGGCCGCAGCAGGGCGCGTGTTTTTTATTCTGTTACTTTTTCTGTGCGTGGTCCTGCACGAATTTGGGCACGCGTTTGCGGCGAAAACTTTCGGCATCAATACCCCGGACATCACACTGCTGCCGATCGGTGGTGTCGCGCGACTGGAACGGATGCCGGAGAAACCCGGGCAAGAGTTAGTCATTGCGCTGGCGGGACCGCTGGTGAATGTGGTGATCGCGCTCGGCTTGTCGGTTGCGATTGGCTGGCGCAGTGCCGCGGGTGTTGAGGTCTTCGAAAGTCCGAATCTTCTCACGCAGTTGCTCGCGATCAATGTTTTGCTGGTGCTCTTCAATCTGCTACCCGCCTTCCCCATGGATGGGGGCCGGGTCTTGCGCGCCTTGCTCGCGACGCGATTCAGCTATGCGCGAGCGACGCAAATCGCAGCCAGTATCGGACAGGGCTTCGCGTTTGTGTTCGGTTTCATCGGCCTCGTTTGGAATCCTTTTTTAATTTTCATCGCCCTGTTTGTTTACATCGGCGCCTCACAAGAGGCGGCGCTGGCGCAAATGAAAGATGTCTCACGCAGGTTCCCTGTCTCCAGTGCGATGGTGCGCGAATTCCGCACGCTCCCGGAAAGTGCGACACTGGAAGAAGCGGTCGACGCGCTGCTCGCGACTTCACAGCACGACTTTCCTGTGCTCGGCGAAAATGGGAATGTGGCCGGGGTACTCACGCGGCACGATCTTATCGCGGCGCTACGGCGCGGCGACCCTGCAATCCGCGTGGGTGAGGTGATGCGGCGCGATATTCCCACGGTCACCACCGGCACGCGTTTTGAAGAAGCATTCCGCATCATGCAAGAGTGCCATTGTCCGGCTGTGCCCGTGCTCGACAGCATGAAGCGCCTGGTCGGTTTGCTTACCCCGGAGAACGTAACCGAGTTAATGATGGTGCAGTCGGCGATGCCGCGCGGCCGCGCGTTGTAATTGGCGCTGTCCGAAGGTCGCCGCGGGCGACGACTGCTCGATCCCACCCGCCGATTGTCGATCGTGCGCGAGGCGCGTACATTGCCGCCCAATCAATGGCCTTATCGACGAAAGAAAAACCAGATCTGCGCAAAAAAGTGCACGAAGTGCCGCACAAGCCCGGCGTGTACCTGATGCGCGACCGGTTCAATCGTGTGATTTACGTGGGCAAAGCGCGCGATTTGCGCAAGCGGGTCAGTTCCTATTTTCTGCCGTCAAAACTTGCCGTGGCGGACATTAAGACGCGCGCCATGCTCGATGCGGTTTGGGATCTTGAGACCCACACGGTGCGCAGCGAAGCGGAGTCGGTCTTGCTTGAAGGCAAACTGATTAAGGAGTACCGGCCGCGTTACAACCTTTCCTTTCGGGACGACAAACGATTTCTCCTGGTTAAGATCGACATGTCGGAGGAATGGCCACGCTTCCGGCTGGCGCGATTCAAGAAAGACGATGGCGCGCGTTACTTCGGGCCCTACGCGCATTCGGGTGCGCTGCGGCAAACGCTCAATTTCATGCGCAAAAAATTCGGCGTCCTCACCTTTGGCCGGGGCTCACCCACGGCACGCGAGTTAAAATCGGCCACTTATCAGGTGCCGACGCGCTTGAGCCAGATCACGGCAGAACAATATCGCGAGCGTGTTGCGCAGGCGTGCGAATTTCTCGAGGGACATTCGCGAGAGATGATCGCAACGCTCGAAGAGGAAATGCGAAAGGCCGCGGCGAAAATGGATTTTGAGAAAGCGGCCGAACTTCGCAACATGACCGAAGATTTGCGCAGCACGACAAAACCGATGCGTCGGTTTACACGCGGCAGTTTACCGAGCGCAATCGATCCGATGGCCGATGTGCGAGCGCTGGCGGATGCGCTTCAATTGCCGCGTCCGCCAGCCGTGATGGAATGCTTCGACATCTCCAACATTTCGACCACGCATGTAGTGGCCTCGATGGTTTGTTTCCGCGACGGTGTGCCGGACAAGGATTGCTACCGGCGTTATCGAGTACGGACGGTTGAAGGACAGGACGATTTTGCCAGCATGGCGGAAGTGGTGCGGCGAAGATATTCGCGCGTGCTGCTCGAGATTTCGGAAACCGGAAACCGGAAACCGGAAAGCAGAGACAACCAGATTGTCGATCTTTCACCAGAGTACGCTCAAGACAATGCAGTTGAAGCCGCGCGAAGACTTGAAGACTTTCCGCAATCCGCGATCCGCAATCCGCAATCGTATGTCCGTCTTCCGGACCTGATTATTGTTGACGGAGGAAAAGGCCAATTATCGTCCGCGTGCCGCGAATTGCAGCGGCTTGGTCTGCACGATCTGCCGATCATTGGTCTGGCCAAGGAACATGAAGAAATCTATCGACCGGGTCGCGCGCTGCCGTTGCAATTGCCGGTCGATTCCGGCGCCTTGCGATTACTCCAGCGCATTCGCGACGAGGCCCATCGCTTTGCCAACGCCTATCATCAATTGCTCATGAAAAAACGCATTGGCGAGAGCATTCTCGATGATTGTCCGGGCGTGAGTCAGAACCGGAAGAATTTATTGCTGCGGCGTTTTGGTTCCGTCAATCGGCTTCGAAAAGCGAGCGTGGAAGAGATTGGCGCCACGGAGGGAATCGGGCCGAAGCTTGCGCAAGAAGTGCATCGCTTCTTGCAGCGGCATTAAATAGTCCACAGATTTCGCAGATTTCTTTCGAATGAGCCCAATTTGTGAAAATCTGCGTCATCTGTGGATCACTTTGTCGATCTTTTTTACTTCCGCCATCCTTCAGGCGCAGACGCTGGCACCGAGCACGAGCCCAGCGCCCGAAGAAGAGACGATCGTCCCCACGTTCGAAACCCAAAAGCTGGCGCGCACTTATATTCTCGATGTTCCGGCGCCGCGCGGGCAAATCACTGATCGCCATGGCGCGCCGCTCGCGCAGAACAAGCTCAGCTACAATCTCGCGATTAATTTTCCCACCCCGCTCGATTTTTCCGATGCGCAGGCGCTCAGCTTCGTTCGCGAGCAGATCGACAAGGCGGAAAAATTAATCGGAAGACCGATCAAAATTTCGGACGAGACCATTCTGCGTCATTATCGCAACCGGGGGATTTTGCCATTTGAGATCGCGCAGAACCTCACGCAATCGGAGTATGACGGGGTGAACGAGCATTTGCCGGCGGCGATGGTCGTGCGGCCGATTTACGTTCGCACTTATCCAAACGGCAAACTGGCCGGACAGATCGTCGGTTACACCGGAAAGACCGGGCGCAACCTGGACGGCATCATCGACAATCACGAAACGCTCTGGCCGGAGACGGAAGGTCGCGAAGGTCTCGAGCAGACCTTCAACGAAATGCTCCTGGGGAAGCACGGTGAATATAAGCTCACTTTTGATAAGGACGGCCGCAAAACTTCCGAGAAACTGATCACGCCGCCCGTGCCGGGTTACAATGTCGTCACCACTCTGGATCTTCGCCTCCAGGAGCTGGCGGAAAAAGCGCTCGAAGCCAAAGCCAAGCGCGGCGCGATCGTGATTGTCGATCCAAACACGGGAGATATTTTGGCGATGGCTTCGTGGCCGACCTACAACCCGAATTCTTTCGTGCCGTCGATCTCGGCGGAAAAATTCAAGGCGTTGCAGGACGATCCCGACATCCCGCTGCTTCCGCGCGCATTCCGTTCATCTTATCCACCGGGATCGACCTTCAAAATCGCGGTCGGCATCGCCGCGCTCGAAACCGGTGCGGTCGGGCCGGAAGACCGGTACGAATGCCTGCCCGCAATCGAAATCGGCAATCTCACTTTTCACAATTGGAAAAAGGGCGATCGCGGCGCGTTGAATTTTGTTCAGGCGCTGACCGAATCGTGCGACACGTGGTTTTATCAAGTTGGGATCAAAACTGGCGCGGAACCGATCATCGATTGGGCGCTCAAGCTGGGCTTTGGAGCAAAATGCGGCATCCCGTTGCGCGGCGAGGCGGAAGGACGCGTGCCAAATGATGAATACATGAAGGCGACCCACAGCCGACGGTTGTTGAACGGAGACATCGCAAACTTGTCGATCGGGCAAGGGGATACGCAGGTCACGCCGCTGCAAATGGCGCAAGCCATGGCCATCGTGGCGAACGGCGGCACATTTTATCAGGCGCGTCTCGTGCAACAGGTGCAGACGCTCGACGACGAAATCGTGACGGCCTACCAGATTCGGGCCAAGAAGACACTCGAGCTTTCGCCCGCGACCCTGGATGAATTGCGCACCGGAATGATCGACGCCGTCAATGGCGCCAGCGGCACAGGCCACGCGGCCAGTCTCGATAATGTTGAAGTCGCGGGCAAAACTGGCACGGCGCAGTGGGGACCAAAAAACAAAGAGCGCACGGCGGCATGGTTCGGCGGATTCTTGCCTGCGAATCAACCGCAGTACGCGTTCGCCGCGCTTTACGAAGGGGACGTCGGCAGCAAAGTTCACGGAGGTTCGGCGTCTGCGCCCATGATCGCACAGATTTTTAAGGACGTTTACAGCGGGCAGCGAACCACTGGCCGTCGCCGCGTGACCGAGCAACCGCCGCAAACCAATATCCCGCGGGCGTTGCCGGTTGAAGAGGATGAGTCGGATTGAGTTCTGTAGCGGCGGTCTATGACCGCCGATTGGTAAAGTTCCGGCGCGCGCCGAGCGCCGCTAGAATTACGCAGCAGTCGCTTCCGCCGGCATCTCCATCGTGCCTTTGAACTTTGGCTCCTCCGGCTCGAGACCGAAGTTGTCGGCGTAAAGTTCGTCGATCTTAGCGAGGTCGTCGGAAGTTAGGGGCGGACATTCCGGCGCCTTGGCAAACTCAAAGAGCTGCTCTTCGTTGTAAATGTTTGGCAGCGTCGACGCGACACGTTCGTCGGCGAGCAACCATTTCAATGCCGCTTGGCCGAGCGTGCGCTCAGAACTTTCGAGGGAGCGCAACTTGTCGATCTTTTTTATTCCGTTGAGCAACCAGCTGCGTGGCCGATGACTTCGATGATCGGTCGGTGGAAACGTCGTCTCGGCCGTGTATTTGCCCTCGAGCATTCCGGACGAATGCGTGACGCGGACTAGAAACATCGTGTCCTTG
>WNGE01002560.1_pt1 | contig 22098 bp, 18 predicted proteins | sample 5400651 | NCBI WGS metagenome assembly WNGE01 (sample SAMN13153370, study PRJNA577476) | soil metagenome | isolation source: 60 cm soil or saprolite under grassland replicate 2 | place: USA:California | collected 2016-06-15 | reverse complement strand
GTGGCGCTGGCGCCCTGGATGACCGTCGCGAACCACAGGGCGACGGTCGCCGCGACCACGGCGATCGCGACCGACAGGGCGACCAGGCGCGGGTTGAACGACATCTTGCCGCCCATCCGCATCGCGAACATGCCGCAGTAGTGCATGGCGGCGACACCGAGGCCGGTGCACACGCCACCAAACAGGATCTTGAGCAAACTGGGCTGGCCCATGCCGACGATGAGCAGGCCGATGCCGACGATGACGACGGCGAGAACCACGCTCAGGATCGTCATGGGCACGTCGTACCGCACGACCGTCGACGGCACGTCAAAACCGATCATGGCCATGAAGTGCATGAGCCAGATGCCGGTGCCGCCGATTGCGACGGCGGCGAGCAACAGCCAGCGGGCCCGACTGGCACCCGTCGACTCCCGGGCACGCGTCGCCAGCACGAGGCCGAGCAACGAACCCAGAAACGACATAACGTATGCAAGCGTCGGATTGATCCATCCGAACGCAAAGTGATGTACCTCCGCCACGTAAAGCCCTCCCCTGCGCGATGCGCTCACCTGCCCAGTGAGCACGCGGAGCCCCGATAAACGAACCATGTGATTGAGCCACGGTCGGTCATTCGCTAATCGCACAATGTGTGCGTGTTCTCGGAGAGAGTTGTCACTTCTTGGAAACGGCGATCCGGGGTCGGGGTACCCCCTTCGGGACAACTCTGGAGGTTTGTCGGGTGAGCGGCGACCGTACGAACGGCCGATGGCACCGTCTGTGGAACGCGATTCGCCAGGTCAAGACCGAAATGACGGAGGACAACCTGACCCTGGTCGCGGCCGGCGTGGCGTTCTACGCGGTCCTCGCACTGCTCCCCGCGCTGATTGCGCTGGTCAACGTCTACGCGCTGGTCGTGACGCCCGAGCAGGCTTCCGAGCAGATCCAGCCGCTGCTGGCGGCCCTCCCGTCCGACGCGGCGAGCCTGGTGCAGCGGCAACTGCAGAAGATAGTCCAGGCCAACCACGGCGGCTTGACCATCGGGCTCATCGTCAGCCTGTTCGCCACCTGGTGGGCCGCCGCCGGTGGGGTGTCCGCGCTGATCACCGGGCTCAACATCATCTACGAAGCCAAGGAGAGCCGCAACTTCCTCAGGCTGCGCGTGCTCGCCATGGGACTCACGTTGGGCGCGCTGGTCGCGGCGGTGGTGGCGCTGGCGCTGGTCGCGGCGTTCCCGGTCATCCTGCACCGGGTCGGGCTCGATCCGGCCGTCGCCGTCGGGGCGGAGGTGGCGCGCTGGGCCGTCCTCGTGGTCCTCGTCATGCTCGGGCTGAGCGTGCTGTACCGCTTCGGGCCGAATCGGGCGCACACCCGCTGGCGGCCGGTCACCCTCGGCGCGACGATCGCGGTCCTCCTCTGGGCGCTCGCCTCCGCTGGCTTCTCGTTCTACGTCAGCCACTTCGGCAGCTACGACAAGACCTACGGCAGCCTGGCCGGTGGCATCGTCCTGATGCTGTGGATGTATCTGTCAGCCTTCGCGGTGCTGCTCGGCGCGCAGATCGACTCGGTCCGGGCCACCCGGTACGCCGCGGCCGAGGCGGCCGAGGCGGCCAGGGCGGTGACGCCGACGGCCGTGAGTGGCGCCTCGGACACCGAGCAGCGGACCGTGGAGCGCCCGGCGACCAGCTGACGGGCAGGCTCAAGATCCGAGCACACAGCTTCAAGATCAGTGCAAAAGATCACCTTTTGCTGCTATCCGCCGGCAGGAAGCAGCAAAAAGTGACTTCTTGCGCGGACCACGCTTCGCGCGTTTGCCTCCCGGGATGGGCGGTAACCAAAAGGTGACGAGGAAGCGACGGAAGGGAGCAGGCATGAGTACTGTCGTCGAATCGGTCGACGTAGCGGTTCCGGTGCGCACCGCGTACAACCAGTGGACGCAGTTCGAGCAGTTCCCTCAGTTCATGGAGGGCGTGACGGAGATCCGCCAGCTGGACGACACCCGTCTGCACTGGGTGATCGACGTGTCCGGCGTCCACCGCGAGTTCGACGCGGAGATCACGGAGCAGCACCCGGACGAGCGGGTCGCCTGGACCTCGGTCGACGGTCCACGCCACGCCGGCGTGGTGACGTTCCACCGCCTCGACGAGAACCACACCAGGGTCACCGCCCAGATGGACATCGACCCGGAAGGGTTCGTGGAGACCGTCGGTGACAAGGTCGGCCTCGTCGACCACCGGGCGAAGGGCGACATGAAGCGCTTCCAGGAGTACATCGAGGCCCGTGGCCGCGAGACCGGCGCCTGGCGCGGCGACGTGGACCGGCCCACCCCGTAAGCACGTCACATGAGATCAGCGAGGGCTCTCGGAGCCCTCGCTGATCTTGCGTGCCAGCGCCGAGAGCAGCGCACGGAGCACCTCCTGCGCCTGCGCGTCGACGAGGTCGCCGGCGGCGTCGAAGCGCTGGCCGGCCTGGAAGACCATCAGCTCCGGCTTGGTCACGACGTCGGAGTCGGTCCACAGCAGCGACTGACGCAGCGACAACTGCGCGCGCACCGAGCCGAACGCGCCCGGCGCCGCGCCCATGACGGCGACCGGCTTGCGCTTGAGCGGCGAGGTCGCCGCGGGCCGGGACGCCCAGTCGATCGCGTTCTTCAACACCCCGGGTACGCCGTAGTTGTACTCCGGTGTCGCGATCAGCAGCCCGTCGGCGGCCCGGATCCGGGCGCGCAGGTCGGCCACGGGCGACGGCGGGTCGTCGGTGTCGAGATCCTGGTCGTAGGGCGGCAGCGCGCGCAGTCCCGAGTACACCTCGATCTTCATCCCGGGCGGCGCCAGCGAGACCGCCGCGCGCAGCAGCGCCGAGTTGTACGAGCCGGCCCGCAGGCTGCCGGAGATGCCGAAGATCGTCAGATCGGTCACGGCAGCACCCTAATGTGCAGCGCCGACCCGTCGATCACCTCAACGTCAACGGCGCGGAGCTCAACCGCGGTGGCGAGCGGCTCACCCGTACCCGGATTTCTGGCGAACCGGGGATGCGCTCCCCCACTGACCTGGACCCGCACGCGGTGTCCGCGCGAAAACCGGTGCGCCATCGGCCACAGCGGCACGTGGACCGCGCGCACCCCGTCGCCGTCGGCGGGAAACCGGACGGGCGTCACGCGCACCAGCCCATCGCAGATGTTCCACGAGTGCCCGTCGGGCGTCACGTCGCAGACCCGGACGAAAAGGCCGACCGCGGGCGTGGGGTCCGCCGGGTCGTAGCGGAACCGCGACCCCGCGTCGGGCGACAACAACCATTCCCGGGTACGCGCGGAGTCCGGCGGCCAGTCGTCGAGCTCGAGCCACTGGTCCGCGCCGCCGAGGTGCACGCGGACCGGCGCGCGCCGGGCGGGTACCTCGCGCGTGCCGGTGTGGGCCCGGAACCAGGCGACCGCCTCACGCAATGACTCGCGGTACAGCTCGAAGCTGCCGTGCGTCCACGGCCCGATCGTGAGGCGAGGCTGAGCACCGGCCGCGCGCAGCGCCGCGTAGTCGTTGAGCTGCCAGGGCAGGAAGATGTCGTACCAGCCGCCGACCATGAGGACCGGCACGGTCACCGCCGCGACGGCGTGCCCGCGCTGGTCCCAGTAGTCGTCGCCGGGCTGGGCCAGCCAGTCGCGCAGAAAGGCGACCTGCGCACCGGTCGCCACGACGTCGGCCTCGCGCAGCGGCAGGTGCGCCAGGCCCCGGTGCAGCCTGGGCTGGCCGCGGCGCAGCTCCACGAAGTTGGCCAGCTTGGGCCCGCGCTGCGCGCTCAGCAGCGCCGCCCAGGTCAGCACGGTATCCAGGGAGAAGGCGCCACCCGCGTACGTGGAGTCGCGGAAGTCCGCGGCGGTGACGACCGTGGCCATCGCCTTGAGGTCGGGGCCGGCATCGGCGGCGAGGGCCCACTGGGTGAAGCCGACGTAGCTCGGGCCGAACGTGCACAGCTCGCCGGAGTACCAGGGCTGGCGGCGCAGCCAGTCGATGGTGTCCAGCCCGTCGTCGCGCTCGTGGCGCATCGGCTCGAAGTCGCCGCCGGAGTCGTAGGTGCCGCGGCAGGACTGCACCACCACGTGGAAGCCTTGCTCTGCTACCGCCCTGGCTAGCAGTCGCAGCCGCACACCGCGCCCGTACGGCGTGCGGATCAGCACGGTCGGCGCAGACGCCACGTCTGGGCGAAGTGGTCGGTGGCCAGCGGGATCCCGTCGCGCGTGCGTACCGTGATCCCCCGCCGGACGCGGACGTGGCGCACCGCCGGCGGGGGCAGCCCGAGCACCCGTCCGACCGCGCGACTCACAGCGCCCATGCCGGATGGATACCTGCTCGTCAGCCGTTGCGCCAGTCGTCGCTTTGCAGGTGCGAGCCGGCCTGCGGGACCATCAGCCCCGCGTTGACGGTGATTCCGTCGGCGGCCAACTCCTGCGCCATAACCTTCGGCAGCAGCCCCAGGCCGCCCTTGGCCGCGCAGTACGCGGCTGAGCCAACCCGCGGCACGTGCTCGTGCACGCTCGTGATGTTGATGATCCGCCCACCCCGACCGGCGTCGCGCATCCGGCGCGCCGCGCGCTGTGCGCACAGGAACGGGCCGTCCAGGTCGACCGAGAGGACCTCACGCCGCTGTTCGTAGCTGGTCTCGATCGCCGGCGTGCGAGTGCCGGTGCCGGAGTTGTTGACCAGGACGCCCAGTCCGCCGAGCGCGTCCGCGAGTTGGTCGATGACCTCGGCCGCCTGCGGCAGGCGGGTCAGGTCGAGCTGGCGTACCTCGGACCTGCGGCCGGCGGCGCGTACCTTCTCGGCCGTCTCTCGCGCCCCGGGCTCATCGGAGTTCCAGGTCACCCCGACGTCGAAGCCGGCCTTCGCGAGCGCCACCGCGATGGCCTCGCCGATGCCGGAGTCGGAGCCGGTGACCACGGCTACCCGGTCGTAATCGTGGAATCGCTTGGGCATGCTCTGCCCGTACCCCGGGATCGATTTGTGACACCCGCGGCCTCGGGCCGCGGCACGTGAGATCCGGCGCGCGGCGGTGGCGCCGGATCGTCGTCGGTCAGCGACGCGCGAGCAGTCGGTTGACGGCGGCGTCCACGTCGAGGTGGTCGCTTTCCCCGCCCTGCGGCACGGCCACATAGGTGCGCCGCAGGAAGCGGACGAGGATGCTGCACGGCACCTCGAACAGCGCGTTCCCGTCGGGCGAGGACAGCGCCAGTGCGACGAAGTCACCCCGCGGGCTGGCCCACGGCCACACCCGCACATCGCCGATCCCGGCCGGCTCGTCCAGGCCGGTCACCAGCAGCTCACGGGCGAACGACCAGCTCACCGGCTCGCCGCCGGCAGACCCGGCGTGAAAGAGCACGTGGACGGCGTACGGATCCTCCGGGTCGTAGCGCAGGCTGGTCCGCACCGGCAACGCCGTCGCGTCGGGCGCGACCAGCCGCAAGGACGTCTCGACCTCGACGCTGGTCGGTCTCATGTCCTACCCCCGGCGCCGCGGCGGGGCGAAACTGGCCCGCCCCTCCCATGTTCAGCTGCCATCAACTGATACGCTCCGTTATTAAATGATCTCGCCAGTAGTGGGGCGCTGAGCTGATCCAGATACCCCGTTTCGAATCGCCGAAAAGTTACATTCGGCGCGGGGCTCGTTCAGACATCGACTCGCTCAGGTAACCTCCGGTGCAGCCCGGTGGTGACGGGCAACGGCGAAACAAGGAGCGCAAAAGAGTGGCCGGCGGCAATCCGCCTCCGCCGGTTCGTCGGCGGAGAAAGCGTTCATTTCGGACTATCGCCCATGACGTCCGCCTGAAATTTCATGCTTTGCCGGGTGGCCGGCTTACCTTTCGGCTCCTCGTCGCACTCGTCGGTCTTGTCTTCGTGTTGGGTGGACTACTGCTCGTCCCGCTGCCCGGCCCCGGCTGGCTGGTCGTCCTCGCCGGCGTCGCGGTGTGGGCGGTCGAGTTCACCTGGGCCCAGCGGCTGCTGCGGTACGGCCGGACCCAGCTGCGACGGTGGAACACCTGGATCCGCCGGCAGCGCTTACTGGTACGGGTACCGATCGTCGCGGTTCTGCTCGCCACAGTGGCGGTGGTCGCGTGGCTGTCCATGAAGCAGTTCGGCTTGGACCCGGTGGAGCGGCTGACGCGGTGAGGTCCTGCTCCTGGCATTCTGGCCGCTGTTGCTCCTCTTGCTGGTGGCCCTGGGGTTGCTCCTGGGCGTGGGTAGCTCCTGGGCGTGGGTAGCTCCCGGGCGTGGGTAGCTCCTGGGCGTGGGTAGCTCCTGGGCGTGGGTAGCTCCTGTGCGTGGGACACGCGGAGGGGCGGGCGTGCATATGCGGCGCGACATCGGGTACAGTCGTGCCTTGCCCGGGCGATTAGCTCAGCGGGAGAGCGCTTCGTTCACACCGAAGAGGTCACTGGTTCGATCCCAGTATCGCCCACCAGCGTTTCCGCAGGTCAAACGCCCGTTACCGAGTCTACGGTAACGGGCGTTTGGCGTCCTGCTCATTACTGTGGGAGCAAATTGGGAGCACAACATCATCTTCTCGCTCCCTTGTGGAGGGACGCCGCGCACCGGGCGTGCCGCAGGGCGGGCGACGCGCGGGATCCGAGCCGCACGCCGGCAGCGTGATGGCCCTGTGCTGTTCATCATGCCAGCAGGTGCAGGTCGTCGATGATGGCCTGGTGCAGGCCGCGGTCGTCCTCGCCGGGTCGTCGCGGGGTGCGCCAGGTGCCGGTGGCGAGTTTGTCGGCGAAGGTTTCCAGGGCGTGCCGGGTGCGTACGGCGGTGTCGGCGCCGATGAGGGCGACCTGCTCGGTGCCGGCGCGTTCGATGGCCATGGCCCATTCGGTCACCGCCGTCGCGGCGGTTTCGATCAGCGCCGTCGCCTGCTGGACGTCGTGGCCGCTGTTGGTGGCGGCCCAGCAGGCGACCTGCCCGAGGGCGGCGGTGATCCGCGCCGCGCTGGGTACGGGCAGCAGCAGGGGTGACGCGGCGTCGATGACGGCGTGCAGCCGGTCGGCGCCGTCGGCGAGGACGTCGACGAGCCTGTCGATGGCGGTCTCGTCGACGTAGCGGCGCAGGGCGTGCCGGTCGCTGATGCGCATCACGTCGGCGACGGCCCGGATGCGCTGGGCCAGGAACGTTTCGGCGGCGCCGTCGCGCAGCTGCAGGCCACGCTCGGCGCACCGCTCGCGCAGCCGCGCGGCGTGGGTGCGGAATTCGCTGCTGGTGTTGATGCTGGGCATGGTGACTGGCTCCCCTTGGTGTCCGTGCGGGAGACGGGTTGTCGGGATGAGGCTGGTTTGGGTGCTCATGCCGCCTCGCCCGCCTCGCCGGCTTCACCGGTCGACCGGTCGTGGTGGTCGCCGGTGGGCCGGTTTGGTTGGGTGGCTTCCCACCGCTGTTGGAGGGCGTCGGTGAGGCGCTGTCGCATGGCGGGGGTGACGTGGCTGTAGATGCCCCGCACCCCGCCGAGGCGGTGGCCCAGGCGCCGGGCCTGGGCGATCTCGGGGATGCCGTCTTCGATCAGCCATGTCTTGTGGGTGTGGCGCAGGTCGTGAAAGTGCATCCCTTCCAGGATCGGCGGGATGCCCCGGCCGGGATCGCCTGCGACGGCGGGGGTCCAGGCGCGGCGGTTGAAGTTGGAACGGCGCTGGAAGCCGCCACGGGCGCCCGGGAACACCAACGGGTGATCGTGCCCGCCGAGCGCAGCTTCGAGTCGCGCGGTAAGGAACGGCGGCAGGTCGACCTGCCGGACCGAGTCGGCGGTCTTGGGCGGGCCGAGGTAGAGCTTCCCGCCGACCTCGTGCAGCGCGCCGACCTCCGGGTGCACGTAGATCGTGCCCCTCTGAAGGTCGACGTTGTCGCGGTCCAGTCCGGACAGTTCACCCCAGCGCATGCCGGTGTAGGCGGCGGTGATCACCACCAGTTCGTCGATCGGTCGGCGCATCCGGGCGGCGATCGCGGCGGCCTGCTCGGTGCTGGCATGCGGGCGTTCCGGCCGGCCGCCGGTGTTCACGCGCACGCCGCGGCAGGGGTTGAACGGGATCCGCCGGTCCTCGACGGCCTCCTGCAGCACCATGGACAGCACTGTGATCACGTCGGCGGTCGACCGTGGCGCCAGCTTCTGGCGCAGCTCGAGGGCGAGGGTCTTGACGTGGTGGCGACGGATCGCCACCAGCTGCAGCCGGCCCAGCCGGGGCAGGATGTGCAGCCGCAGGTGGCTGCGGTAGGCCGACCAGGTCGCCGGGCCGGCCTGGTGGCTGGCGGCCCACAGGTCGACCCAGTCGGCCAGGCTGATCTTTCCGTCGCGCGGGTCGACGAACGTCTCGCGGGCCAGCTCGACGTCGATTTCCTGGGCGCGCAACTGCGCCGCTGGTTTAGCCTCGTGCACCGAGTCGGTGATCACGGTGCCGTCGGGTAGCCGTAACCGGACCCGGAATGCGCTGCTGCGCCGTTCTACCCATGCCATGGGCTGCTCCCATCGTCGTGGTTGTGGTCATCGCGGTCGGGTGGATCCACGCTTCGCTGGCGGGGTGTTGGCAAGTCGCGGTCCCGGACGGTGGACGACGATCGGCGGCGGGGCCGCCGGCCGGTGGGGGCCTGCGCGTTCTGGGCCACGATGCCGGCCAGGTCGGCGGCCGAGAACCGCAGATGTTTGCCGAGGAAGGTGCACGGGATCTGCCGGGCGGCGGCCCGGCGCCGAAGCCACGACTCCCGGACCCGCAGTTGTTCCGCGGCCTCGCCCGGGGTGTAGAGCAGCTGGTTGCCGTCGGCGGGCGGCGGGGGCTTCGCGGTGTCCGGTGAGCCGGTGACGGCCGTACGGGGTGCGGGTTCCGGTCGGGGTAGGCGGCGGTGTGGTGGACGGTGGGGACTGCTAGACACGGTGGTCTCCTTGACAAGATCCGGCGGCGGCCGGCCGCGGCCGGAAACGGTTGAGAAACGGCAAACGCCGATGCCCGCCTCTTGGCGGGCATCGGCGTAAGAACGGATTCCATTTGCGTCGGGCAACCGTTCGCGGATGTCCCGGCGATGATCTAACGGCGGCACCATAACCGCCGGTACAAACATCTATGATTGAAAGCGAAACCGGATAGACGATCGGCGCGGTTGTTGGTCGGTATGCGTTTTGGCGTTATCGTGACTGTCGAAATCGAATTCGGGAGGAATGCCGGCCGTGGCTAAGCGCACCGTTCACATGCTCATCGACGACATCGACGGCGGCGACGCCGACGAGACCATCCCGTTCGCCCTCGACGGGGTCCAGTACGAAATCGATCTGTCCAAGAAGAACGCCGCCAAGATGCGCGACCGGCTCGTGCGGTATATCGAAGCCGGCACCCGCATCGGTCGCGGTGGCACCACCGCGCGGGCAACCGCACGTCGAGGACGTGGACCGGCCAAAGTGGACCGTGACCAGAACCGGGCCATCCGCGAATGGGCCCAGTCCAAGGGTCTCGACGTCTCCGACCGCGGCCGAATCAAGCAGGAAATTGTCGACCGCTACAACGCCGAAGCCGGCCGATAGCCGACACGACACGGCCGTCGTGCGACCACCGCTTGACGGCCACCCCTTGCGCTATCTAGACGCCATCGAGCGGCCCTGTCCCTATATTCGTGTCGCACAGGCCAGGCGCTACGAATGCGCGGAAAAACCGGACGCAACCTCGGCGCGGTCAATCCAAGTCCTCCCGCAGTTTATTGACGCTGAAGGAGCTGCCGCGGAGCAACCTGGCGACGCACGGTTTAGGAAACCGTTGCTCTATCCCCTGAGCTACGAGGGCGCGGGTACCTAGGCTACCTGCCAGCGGGTACGGATTGGTGCGAGGGTGTGCGGGCCGGTACGGGCCTGTTGGCCGCCGACCAGGGAGCACACGGGGAGCACACGTGCTCGGTCGGCGCGGCGCGCCGGTTCCGGGTGCGGTCCTGTACGGACGGGTGCGATCCTGCTTGATCGCGTGCGATGACACGGCGAGCACGCGATCATCACGTTCATCGATGCTCGGGCACACGGGTGAAGTCCGTGGCGTGGTCTGGTCCCCTGCGAGGCCGCGCCGCTGTGTCTGGACCGGCACGCCCGCGCCTTGGTCGGCCTCGTCTACGTCGAAGCCGTCGTGTCGGCGATGAGCTCGTCTTCGTCATCGCCGGCACCGGCACTCACCGACTCGATCCGCTCCGCGGGCAGGGAGGACTCGTACGTGGCCCGGTGTGGGCATGGCGCCGGCTGCCGAGCAAGGGTGCCATTGGCTGCCCAGTATTATCCGGAGTGTGAATCTTGTGGAGCGTGTGCAGCACGCCATGAGCACCCGGGACGTCGTCCCGGCGACGTTCGAGCGTTGCGCGTGCGCGTTCCTGCGCGCCCTCTACCAGCGCCTCTCGCCCGTCGAGGGGGGCCACGATCACGGTCGGGATGCCGACATCTATCCGGAGGACCCCGCTTCCACGAAGATCGGCAGAGTCCTCGTGACGACGGGTGACCCGGTCGCGAACCTGCGCAACGGGCTGAAGCGGATGGCGGAGGAGGGCCTGTCGATCGGGTACGTCGTGATCGCGTGCATACGTCCGCTGTCGGCGACGAAGCGGGCGACGTTGGAGGAGATCTGCTCGGACAACGGCTTGCCGTTGCCGCACATCTATGCCCAGGACTGGTTCCTGGAGCGCCTGGTCGCCGACCCTGCGTGGCGCGAGGAGCTTCTGGGCATCCGCGGGCAGCTCAGCGCGCTGCTCGACCGGCCGCTTGAGATGCTGGAGAGTGCGGTCGCGCCGCCGACGCTGGTCGGTCGGGAGACCGAGCTCGCGACGGTGTTCGGCGCTGTTGACGCCGGCGAGGACGTTGTGCTGGCGGGGGTCCCGGGCGTCGGCAAGACCCGGCTCCTGGTGGACCTGGACAAGGACGTCGTGTTCCTGGAGCGGGCCGCCGGCGGCGTGCTCGTCGATCAGCTTGTCGGCCGCAATCCGGCGGTCGTCGCGGTCGACGACGCGCAATTTCGGGTTGACGACCTGCGCGCGCTGCGAGTGGCGCGGGAGCAGGAGGGGCTGGACTTCTCGATCGTCGCCACGACGTGGCCGGACGCCTACGACGAGGTGGCGCGCGAGTTGCCCGCAGCGCGGCTCGTACCGGTCGAGCGCCTGGAGCGGGAGACGCTGAACGCGCTCGTCGAGTCCGTCGGCGTCACCGGACACTGGGCGCGGGCGGCCGTGCTGCGTCAGGCCGACGGCCGGCCGGGATGGGCGCTCACCTTGTGCGAGCTGTTGACCAAGGGTGCGGGGTCGGAGGTCGTGACCGGCACGGCGCAACTTGACACCGTTGAACGGCTGCTGCGTCGGGGCACCGAGTCGGAGACGGCGCTGGACGTCGTCGCCTGCCTCGCGGCGCTCGGGCACGCAGACCACGAGACGCTTCACGCCCTCGCGCCGATCATCGGCATACCCGGCGTGAAGGTGGTCGCGCATGTCGAACAGGCGGCCCGGGGTGGTCTGGTCGACAAGGACGCCAAGGGCTTCCAGCTGCTGCCCGCGCTGCGGGGACCGCTGGTCGCCCGCTGGTTCTTCTCCGACCGGTTGTACCGGCCCTGGCTCACGCTGACCACGGCGTTCCCCGACCGGGCCACCGCGTTCGCCCGGTCCGCCATCGAGGCGGCTCGCACCGGCGCCGTATCGGCACGGAGCGTCATCGAGGAGTGGGCGCAGTCGCTGCCAGAGCCGACCGCCTGGACCGCCGAGACGATCGAGGCGGTGTCGGAGTATTCGACCATCGACTCGGCGGCCGCACGCGTGGTGGTCGCCCATGCCCGGACCATGCTGGCAGAGCCGCGGGAGGTCGAACGGTTCGGCGGCGTGCGGATCGACTGGCGGGGTGACGCCGCCGCCCGCCTGCTCGCGCGCGCCGCGCAGATGTGGTTGATCCCCGAGGCGATCGAGGCACTGCTCGAGCTCGCGACCGACGACGTCTTCCCGCGGTCCGATCGCGCCGACGACCCGGTTCGTGTTCTCGTCGATCTGGCTCGGCGCCTCGACCCGGACCAGGGCGTCGAGATCGAGACACGCACGCGGGTGCTCGACGTGCTGCTCCGGTGGTTGCGGACGGCCCCCAACCCGGCCCGCTGGGTGGTCGCGGCCGAGGTGATCCGCGCGGTGTTCAGCGTCGAGGTGTCGGCGAGCTGGTCCGAGCCCGGTGCTCCCAACACGATCACACTCGCGCAGGGGCTCGTTCCAGCATCCGTCGTCGAACTGCTGATATCGCGCTGGGACGCGGTGGTCACCGCCCTGCAGCCCGACAGCGAGGTCCATATCCTGGGTTGTCCGGCGGTGGCGCTCGCTCACCTGGTCGATCTGGCCGGCGACTGGGTACGCGTCGCTGCCGGCTTCTTTCCGCCCGGATGCGACGCGCCCGCCGGCTACACCGTACTCGTCGCCAGCGGTGCGGCGTCGATCGTCGAGTCGCTGCGCGCGCACGTGCAGCCGGTGCCGGGCCTGGCGTTCCGCCTGCAGAGCAAGATCGATCTTGCCTACTTCGACCGGGACCGCCCGGCCGAGATGGCCACCGGCTTCGACCTCGACGCCGACCTTCGAGATCTTCTCGATGATGTCGATCTCGATCTTCGCGACGATACCGAGGCCGTACTCGCAGACCGGGCAGCGAGCCTTGAGGCTCTCGCGGTCCGGCTTGTCGGTCTCGGTGCCGAGGCCGGTACCGCGCGGCTCCGTGAACTGCTCGGTCACGCGGAGCTGCTGAGCAGCCCACCGACGGCGGTTGGCTCGCCGACCGCATGGGCGCGCACATGACCGATCCGGCCGCGTGGTACGACGCCGCTGCCAGGCTCGGCGTCCCGGCGCTGCTGCAGGCGGCCCTGGTCGCCAGCCTCGCGGCAGCGGACGCGCAGGTGCCCGACGCCGCGGTGACCGCGGCCCTCGACGACCCCAGGACCCGGAACGCGGTGCTCGCCGCGGTCCTGCGCCGGTCCACCGTGGACGACGTGACCGAGCTCGTCATCGGCCGTCTCACCACGGGCGACGCACCGTTCCTGACACGGGCGCTCCTTCGCGACAGCGTGGACGACATCCTCCACCGCCTGCTCGCACATCAGATCCCGTCCGTCGCCGGTGCCGCCGCGCTCACGTTCGCCGTCGGGCGGACCCTCGGGCCGGCGTTGCCAGCCGAGTGGCGGTCCGCGTGGACGGACGCCGTGCTCGGCATCAAGGCCGACGAACTCGGCCGCCGCTCTTGGAGCCGGTTGGCCGAGGTACTCGAGCACCTCGCAGCGCATGACCCCGACATCTTCGAGCAGTGGTTCATCCGGCGGACCGACGAGATGGCCGCCAAGGGCTTCGTCACCGCGCCCCGCCCGTACGGGTGTGAGAAGCAGCTCGCCGAGCTGCCGCCGACCAACCGCGAGCGCCTCGCCCGCCGGCACGCCGGGCAGGCGCGGGTCGGGCACAGTCTGCTGCGGAACCTGCTCGGGCACGATCGCGACCTTGCCCAGCGGCTCCTTGACGAGGGGACCGTCACAACGACGGACCTGCTCGACGTCGTCGAAGACCAGCGCGGCGACGTGCTCGAGCAGATCGGGTCGCTGCTGCTCGACCGTGGCGTCCAGCCCGATCTGATCGCCCGCACCGCCGCCCGCCGCCACCAGTGGATCGGTCCCGAATCCTCGGCGCACCAGCGACTCATCGACTACTTCGAGGAGCTCGGCGTCCGGGTGCCGGCCTTGAAGTCCGTGGCGGACGCCGGGCGTCTCGCGGAGACCGCCGCTCGTGACGACGCCCTGGCCCGGGAACATCAGGACCGAGTACGCGGCCGCTGAGGGCTTCGCCCTGGGAGCGGACGTAGGCTCCCGCCGGGTCGTCGACGCTAGGCGCGCCCTTCACAGAATCGACCGTCCTCCACTACGTTCGGTACAAACGACGGGTACGGGTGGGGGTGGGCAGGTTGGCCGTGCTGAACTTCCACGAGCGGATGTTCGTAAAGGCGATGTACCGCGAGCAGATGGCGAACCTGCATGGCGACGCCTTCGAGGACTTCTTTCATCGACTCATGTCAGCCCGATATTCCGACTTCGTGCAGGTCCGCACTCACGGCAACATCGGGGATCTTGGTGCCGACGGACTACGCCTCCACAATGGGCGCCTTTACGCCTGCTACGCCCCGGAGGTGTTCGACGCGACTAAGGCCGGCGGGAAGTTCGCCAACGACCTGGCCAAAGCGATCCGTAAGCGATCCGGAGAGTTTGGGACCTTCGTGTTCGTCTATAACGATGCCCGGGGGTTGCATCCTGAGGTGAGCCGCCTCCTCGCGCAGGCACGCGTCGAGCATTCCAGGCTGGAGTTCGAGCCGATGGGACCTCAGCACCTGCTGCGGAAGCTCTTTGAACTCGTCCGACACGAGATCGAGGACCTGCTGCGGGCGCCGATCTTGGTTGAGGAGGTCGTATACGGTGTCGGTCTGGAGGATCTGACGCCGCTGTTGCAGCACCTGATGGAACACCGGCGGCGAGCCGACGGGCAAGCGGCGCCACGTGAAGTGTCGGCGCTGAAGATGGACTACAACCGGCTCGGCGAGGACGACCGAACGATGCTACGTATCGGTATGCGCCACACCCACCTCATCGAGCAGTACTACCAAGGCATCGCCGACGTCACCGAACGCGACGAGGTCGCCGCCGACTTCAACGCGTACTACGGACAGATCGCGGACGAGTACGACGAGTCCGAGCAGGTCCTGGCGGAGCTGCGAAAGTACGTCGCAGGCAATCAGCGCGGCACTTCCGCCACGGAGATCGCTTGGTGGGTCGTCGTCGCCTACTTCTTCGAAACCTGCGACATCTTCCGCGAGCCCCCCGCACGGATGGGAGCTGATCAACACAGAACGTGTTTCCGCATGATCGTCCCCACCAAGGGAATCGCCCCGCAACGGTCGCTCTTGGCCGTCGGGGCTCAGATTCTTCAGACGCTTGATCGACCTATGACCGTGAGCCAGGCATGGACGACACTCCGGCAGTGGCGGCGTGACCACGGCCACCACGCACCTGTACCTTTCTGGTGGTTTGTCCTGGCGCTCGACTCGCTGCACGCGATCGGCGTGGTCGAGCTACGGGAGGAGCTACTGGTGACGAGGAGGGTCGATGCTGCGGCAGCTCAGCGCGTCTGATCCCCGCTTCAAAACCATCGACTTCCGTCCCGGACTCAACGTCCTCGTCGCCGACACGACCACCGCATCCAGCGACACCGACAGCCGCAACAGCGCAGGCAAGTCCAGCATGATCGAGTTGCTGCACTTCCTGCTCGGCAGCAGCGGTGACGCGAACTCCCTACCCGCCCACCGTGCATTGCGCAACATCGACTTTCGGCTGCGTCTGGACTGGCCCGGCGTTCCCGACGGGATCACGGTCGAGCGGACCGGTGCGCGAAGCGGCACCCTGCGGCTTCAACCCCTTCCACCCGACGCCGCCCCCGACCAACTCGACTTCGGGTCTGGCAATGTGCGACTCGACGACTGGCAGCGCCTCATCGAACGTGACCTGTTCGCGCTCCCCGCTGAACATCCCGGCGTCACGGGCCGTGGTCTGCTGTCCTTCCTCATGCGCCGGGTCACATCCCATGCCTTCAACAGTCCGACTCGCAGCCACTCCCGACACTCGGATGCCGAGGGAGCGACCAACCTGGCCTACCTTCTCGGCCTGGACTGGCAGCTCGCGGACCGCTACCGCACCTTGAAGGTACGCGAGACCACGAGCACCCAACTCCGCAAGGCCGCCAGCGACCCGATCCTCGGACGGATCGTCGGCAACGTAGCCGAACTGCGTGGCCAGATCGCTGTCGCCGAGCACCGCGTCAGGGAACTACAGCGCCAGGTCGCCGGCTTCCGTGTCGTCCCCGAATACGAACACCTCCGCGTGCGCGCCGACGAGATGAATCAGCGCATCCGGGCCCTGCGCAACGACGACGTGCTCGACCGACGCAACCTCGCCGACCTAGAGAGGGCGGTTGAGGAGGCGATCGATCCCGACGTCACCTACCTTGAGGCCGTCTACGCCGAACTCGGCGTTGTTCTGGGCGACCAGGTCCGGCGCAGCTTTGCCGACGTTGAGGCGTTCCACACCTCCGTCGTTCGCAACCGGCGCCGATACCTCGGCGAGGAAGCGACCGCCATCCGGAGCAGGCTGACCGAACGTGAAGCCGAGCGTGAACGACTGGGCGTCGAACTCGCGGGAATCCTGAACACCCTCAACGAAGGGGGCGCCCTCGACGCGCTCACCACGTTGCAGCAAGTCCTCGCACAAGAACAAGCCGTGCTTGGCGCTCTGCGTCACCGCTTCGAAGCGGCGCAGGCGCTAGAAATCAGCCGCCGCAGCATCGACCAAGACCGCATCGCCCTGCAACAAGAGATGGACTCGGACATCGACGAACGCCGCCGCATCGTCGACGAGGCCGTTGTGCTCTTCGCTGAGTACGCCCAGACCCTCTATGGCGAAGGACGCGAGGCGTACCTCCGCTTCGGACCAGGCAGGAGCAGCCTACGCATCGAGCCGCACATCGCAAGCGACAACAGCGGCGGCATCAGCAACATGGTCATCTTCTGCTTCGACCTCACCGTGGCCGTGCTCGCCCACCGCGGTGGGCGAGCGCCCGACTTCCTCGTCCATGACAGCCACCTCTTCGACGGCGTAGACGAACGCCAGGTCGCCCGCGCCCTCACCCTCGCCGCCGCGGTAGCCGAGCGCGAGGGCTTGCAGTACATCGTCACGCTCAACTCCGACGAACTCGACAAGGCAGTCAGGCGGGACTTCGACCCGACCGACCATCTTCTTGAGCAGCGCCTCACCGACGCCTTCGAGGAAGGCGGGCTGTTCGGCTTCCGGTTCTGAGGGTCACGAGCCAGGGTCCGGCGGCACGTGGCGACCGTCGTGTCACTCCGGGCACGCTGGCGCGGCCACGAACGCTGCTGACCGCTGTCCACAGGGCCGTCCACAGCGGCGAGTGAGGCCTTTCACCGCGGCGTCCAGGACTGGCAGGGTGAGCCGCATTGCTGCTCGAGACCGATGGACACACCGGCCTGTGGCAGATCCGCGACCGGGAGACTTGGCGCGTTAGCGTGCTATTCACCGCGTCGGCGGATTCCCTGGTCACATGGCACACGGTCGCGGCCAGCCAGGTCAGCCGTTGCCCGAGGTCGCGGTGGGCCGGCCGACCGCGTCAAAGACCGCGAGCGGTCGAGGTAGTTGCGCCAGTGAGCGACCTTGCGGTCGACGATGGATAGCACCGAGATGAAGCGGTTGTTGTAGGCAGCTCTGGTCGGGACGACCCGGCCCTGTGAGGCGTACTCGAGAAGGACAACTCCGGTGAGCTGCTGGTCGTGATGAACGGCCACGTCGTAGCAACGATCGAGGACGATCGTGGCGCCATGGGGGCGATACAGCTCGGCCACGGCGTGGCGGCCTTCGACCCGTCGGGGGTAGCCCGGCACGGCAATGACGTAGTCGACGATGACGTCCTCGGCCAGCAGGTCGAAGAACTGCTCGCCGTCTACCAGTCCGGCTACACCTCGTTCGATGATCCAGAAGAACGGGCCAGGGCCTGGAAGTCGTCGAGGTTGCTGACCGCTGTCATCGGGATTCGTCCACGGCCCAGCTGGTGGCTGTGCGGCGGGCGAAGTCGGCGAAGCTGGTCGGCGCCACGCCTGTGGCCTTCTCCACGTCGTCGTTGGGCCGTGAGCCGTGGCCAGTGTCGATGGTTTCGGTCAGCATACGGAGAACCGCCCCGTATTCGGCCCCCCGGCGAGCCAGGCGTCGCGGTCAAGGTCAAGGTGCGTGATCGTCTGGCCAGTGACCTGGCTGATAGTCGTGGCCGCGTCGGCGAGGGTGAGTGCCTCGGGACCGGTGAGCGCGTCCTGGGCACGAGCATGGGCATACGGATCGGGCAGGCGGAGCCCCGTTCGTTCTATGCGTGCGTGGGCGTACCCGGCGCGTTGTTCGGCTGTCCCAGATCTGCGCGCGTCCGTTCCAACGCGGTTCTCGCTGGTCCGCCTGAACTCGACGACTGTCTGATCCGGTAGTTCTCTGTCCAGCGGTTCACGCTGGCGCCAAGGCGGCCGAGGCGTTCACCGTAGCGGTGGGGCAATGCGCCGACCGTGGCTGCGACCAGCTCGCCGCGTTTGCGCTCCGGGATGTTGACTTTCTCTAGTGGATCGCCGTCGGGATGTCCTCGTCAGTGTGGGGCGAGGTCCAGTACGGCGAGGCGCAGTGGGCCCTCATGGTTGGTGAACGGGTTGTGTACGACGGTGTCGGGTGATGCGGATGCCAGGATGCCGGCGGCCGCTGCCGCGTCTTGCTGAGGGAGGGCGCCTGCTTGGCGTAGGGCGACGGCGAAGAGGTATTTGCGTTGGAGCGGCTGCAGGTCGTTGCATGCGTCGGCGATGGGGTCCCAGGGATTCGCGAAGATGGGGCTGTCCTCACGGATGTTCATCGGTTCGCTGAGCGCGGCCTTGAACGCCTCGGCGGCGTCGGCGTCGACTCGTAGCCGCCGCATGAGCGGCTTGGTGAATGCGGGCAGGTACAGGTCGGACATGCCCATGCGTATTCGGGTGTGGGCGCGGGCCGCGATGGCTGGCAGGTCTTGCGGGTCAGCTGAGCCGAACGCGATGGCCAGCGTGTCGTCCCAGCCGCGGTGCCCGCGGGTCGCGCGGTCTGTTCGGAACCACGTTTCGAGGTCTCGGAGGGCAGCGATGGACAAGTTGTCCGCTGGAAACAGCTGGGTGTACGCGGCTAGCTTTTCGCTGGCGTAGATACGGCCGGGCCGGGCGTCGATCGCGTCTTCCGTAAGGATGGCCTTGAACGCCTGGTCGGACAGGCTCCAGGTGTCTCGGTCCAGCACCGAGTCGAGCACGGGGTCGTGCCGACGGTGCACCGTTCCGCCGAGTTTCGCCACGAGCGCACGGAGAACTCCTTCGTCGCCCCTGTTCTCTTCCTTGGCCCACAGGAGGAAGTGCCGATCTTGCCGTAGCGTGGCATCGGTGTCGGCCTCTTGGCGGAGCATCTCGGCGATGGCGGGGTACCGGGACGCGACTGTTGCAAGCGCTGACATGACGTAGCGGCGTTGCTCGCTGGCGGTTCGACGCTGCCGGTCGGACGTGCCGTTGAGGCGCTCGAAGATGTCGTCGCGGCCGAAGTGGGCGCACAACCGTTCCCAGTGCTCGGCGACGAGGTCTACCAGGATCTGGTCCACGTCACCGTCGTAGAGGACGTCGAGCTCGACGCCGGGCACCTGCCCTGAGTGACCGATGGTTTCCTCGATGCCGTCAATAAGCGTGAGGTCCCCGAGCATGAGCATGCCGATCCACGCCAGTTGCCGACGCTCTTCGAGTTCGGGGCCGTAGGCGCACAGGTCGTCCTTGATCTGCTCGCGTAGCCATTCCATTTCGGAGGTTGGTGTGTCGGCGCCTGCTACGTCGTCGTGGGCCTGCTGGTGACGCTTGATCGCCTGGATGAGCCCGATGAAGGCGTTGCGGCGAACCTCGGTGTCGGGTTCGTTTGTCCATTCCGCCATGATGTCGATGAGGTCGGCTGCGGCGAGCGAACTGCGTGCGAGTTCGAACGCCAGCACTTCGCGCAGCTCTGGTTCGATGTGCTTGAGCAGGTTGAGGGTCTTGTCGACGATCCGGCGGGAGGGTTCGTCGGTCCTGCCGCTGTACGCCCTGAGAATCGCGACCGGAATGGTGTCCGGAATGCCCGGTGTAATGGGCCTTGGGTCATGGATGAGCTTGTCGGCGAACTCCTGGACCGCTGGTTGCCCAGGCCAGGCGGTGATGACGGCCGAGACGTGCCACATCAGGGGGTGGGGGTCCACCGCCGTGCACAGCGCCGCCAACTCGGCTGGGTCGTAGCTGGCAAGCACTTCCCGCGCGGCCTCAGCCTCGGTACCTGGTTCCCGGGCGGCTTCTTCGAACCGTTTCCAGGCATCGGCTACCGCCTCGGCAACGACAACGCGTTCCTCGCTGCGACCGCGTTCGTCGGGCTGGCGTAGCAGGGACACCAGGACGGCGAAGCCCTGTTGCGGGCCGAGCACGTCGATGGCGACGCCGGCCATGGGCGCGGCGTGCGCGTAGTCGCCGCGAAGTCGGCTGGTGAGGACTGTGCGGACGTGCACGTCGTCTGCGTACTGCTCGGCCAGCGTGCGGGCCGCGGCGTAGGGCCGCCAGGTGTCCAGACCGCGCAGCAGCAACGTCCGGGCATCGTCGGGTGGCAGCGCGGTGGCGAGAGCGGCGACGCCGTGTGCCGGCGGCTCCCTCAGCTTGGCGTCGACGTAGGTACGGAGAGCCTGGGCGAATGCCGGATCATCGCGCCACTGCTGCGGGATCATGCCGACGTCGTACAGGATCAAGCCGCGCGTGTCAGGCTCGGCAAGCTCCGCGGCGACCCAGGCTTTGAAGCGGCTGTCGCTGGCGAAGGCGTTGCAGGCCAGCGTCCACGCAAGGCTCCGGTCGCCGCCGTTGCGCCCGTTGGTCGTCAAGGTCTCGAGCGCGAAGTCGGCTGCCTGCGCGTCGCCGGCGGCGGCGATGTTGACGAGGTCCGCTGCCAGCCACGGCCCTCGGAGGTGGTCCTCGTGGTGGAGCAGTGACAGCAGCCAGGCCCGCTCTTCCGGCCGGAACAGTGTCGCGTCGCCGGGCGGTCTACCGCGCTGTAGCAGGTGCAAGCCGACCAGCCGCAGCGGTATGGACGGCTGACGGCGCGCCCAGTCGATCAAGCGGAAGGTGTCGGGTGCCTCGGCCCAGCCGCTGCCGAGAGCGAGGATCGCGGCGGCCTGCGTCGCCGAGGACGGCCCGGTCTCGGTGAACGCCACCAGCCGGTCCACCAGGTATGGCCGGCCTGCGAACCGGCGGGCGATGGCCAGCGCCGCGTTGACCTTCACGTTGTCCTCGGGGTGCCGCAGGCCCCAGAGAAGGTACTCAGCCGCGACGTCGTCGATGATGTCGAGATCACGCAGCGCCCACATCGTCGGTGACGGGTCGGGGCGGGGCGCGGTGAGCCACCGATTCATGATCGGAAGCAGGTGGCTGCGGGCGGCGTGGCTGGCGAGCGTGCCGACGAGCGCGGTGATGAGGTTCGCCCGATGGCGCAGCGATGGGTGGGTCTCGACACGTTCGACGAGCCGGTTGGTGAACCCGGTCTGGGACCTCGGGGTGAGCTTGACGCCAGCGGCGAGCGCCTCGGCGAGCAGCTCGTATCCGTCGACGTCTGCCCATGACTGGTTACCGGTGCCAAGCGCCGCGGTGAGCAGTGATTCGGTTGCGCGGGGGCTGACCTGCGCGGTCAGCAGTGCGAGGAGGACGTCGCGCCAGGCCGGATCATGGACGAACCGCTGCACGGCCTCGGCCTGTGCGTCGGCGGGCAGCGTCGCGAGGTACTGGCCGGCCAGGTGGTCGAGCACGACCCGATGCAGAAAGCCGAAGGAACCGGCGCCGTGCGACACGATGAGGCCGAACTCGTCTTCCGCCATGGCGAGGACCGCATCGGCGATCTTGCGGGCGTCGGGTTGCTCATAGCCGAGGACTTCATCGTCGGTCATCGACTCGACGATCAGCTTGCGCATCTCCGGCTTGGTGACGGCGCCGGCAGCGTCCTTGACGCGAAGGCGGTAGGCCACGGCGGCGAACAGCGTGGTCACCTCGGTGGCTGTCAGCAGCCCTCCTCGCGCGTGTGAGGCGCGCTGCCGCATCTGGGGATGCTTCTCGATGAGCAGCTCGACGAGCCGCGCATAGATCTTGAAGCGTTGCCGCGGCAGCGGCTCGCCCTGCCATGTCGCGGCCAGCAGCGTCAGGAACAGGGGGGACCGGGAGAGCTCGGCGAGTTCCGGGGTGGCCGCGAGCTGGTCGAGGAATGGTTCGACGCCGGCGTTCCACGTCGACCGGCTGGCCGGCGCCTCGTCCGGCTGTGTGGCTGGCAGGAGGATCCCGGCCGCGATGGTCCGCCGCTGCCACCTCGCGGAGCTTCTTGGCATCAGTCCCGACGATTGGCCGGCCGGCCGCGCCACCTACGACCTACGCCGGCTGCGGCTGCACGGCCTGATCGAACGCATCCCCAAAACCCACCGCTACCAGGTCACCGACACTGGC
>WNGE01002558.1_pt1 | contig 22100 bp, 17 predicted proteins | sample 5400651 | NCBI WGS metagenome assembly WNGE01 (sample SAMN13153370, study PRJNA577476) | soil metagenome | isolation source: 60 cm soil or saprolite under grassland replicate 2 | place: USA:California | collected 2016-06-15 | reverse complement strand
GGCAGGCTCGGCCATGTCGGGCCTCCGCGACAGCTTTCCGACCGTACCCCGGCCGATCACCAACGGCACGGGGACCTTCTATCAGGCCACGCTATCATCACCGGCCGGCCGAGCGCCGCCCAGCCGCGCCCGCCTGGCAGGCCAGCAGGCCACGCTGCGCCCGTCGCGGCGGCCACTGTTGCCCCAGCAGCGTCGGACAGCCCGCGGCCGACGGTCTGCCCGGCAGTGGGTTGGTGTCGACCACTACGCACCGCCCGGCCAAGAACCCACCGGGATTGGCCAGCCGACCTGTGCGAACAGCGTCCGCAGCGCAACTGGTACACGCCCCTGACGGTGCTCGGACGATCGAGCCTTTGTGGTGGACCTGCCGTCATCGCCACGGCGGCGAACTCGCCAACCAACGCCGTCACCGCCGCGGCGATCCGCCGACCAGCACCTCCTCGACCTGATCACCGGACGCGTCGTCTGCGGCCCGCATGCCCGCCCTCCTCGCTGGTGACCAAGCGTGGCCCCTTTGTGAGGGCCGGCCTGGCTGACGTGGCCCAGGTCCTTTCAGGGCATATGCCTGGCCACAGCTCCCGACCAGAGCCGGCCGCGCTGACGGCGACCGGACTCGCCGAGCCGGGTGCCAACGTGTCGCCCGGGCAGGCTGCTTGGTGGGCGAATCAAGACGGGTAAGACACCGCCCGAGGCCGGTCAGCCAGACCATCACGCCGTCGCCCCTGAGACCAAGACCAGGCCACCGGCAAGCAAGCGCAGCGTGAGCCGGCGCCGACCAGCCAGCCCGACCAGTCCTCGTTCCCCAGCAACGTCGAGCTGCGGCCACTGCGCCAGTGCCAGCAGCTCGTCGATGGCCAGGGTGAGCCCGGACCGGACGCTGCTGGTGGAGACGCGTCAAGGTGACTGGCTCGAGCAGTCTTCGAGAGTGCCCGGAGCCGCGTGAACACGTACATGCCCACGCGCTCGGACGCCGTGCGCCGCACAGGGTGGGTGGGCTGCTGGTGGACTTGCAACGGGAACCGATGGACCGTCAGGATAAGCCCGGCGCATCTGTCGAAAGTGGGGACCTCGATCGGCTCGTGACACAGTACGACTCGGAGCCTTGGCGAATGAGCGACGCCGAGCGGGCCGCTCACGAAGCGCTTGGCCGGCTCGGCCATGCTGGCACGGACCTGCGTCTGGTCCGTCTTGGTGAGAACGCCCTGTTCCACGCTCCCGCTATGGAGGCGCTGCTGCGTGTTGCGCGACCCCAAAAATCCCCACGGAGGATCGCCGAAACGATACAGCTCGCCCGTCTTCTTCGAACGGAAGGCGTGCCAGCCCCCGAGCCCTTGACCTACGAGCGCTTGGAGCAGCCATTTGTGAGCCCCTCGGGAACGGTTAGCTTCTGGCGTTACTACAAAGAGGACGGTTCGGGGCGCTTCTCGTCCGGGGATTTCGGTGGGCTGCTCCGCGAATTCCACGCTCGCGCGTCGGTTTTCGAGCGCTGCCTTCCCGCCTGGCGTCCGCTCGAACACACGCGGCGGCGGCTCGGCGAAGCCCGCCGGCAAGGACTACCCGAACCATGGCTCCAGGTCCTGGATCGGCGGCTGGTGGACGTGGAGGGAGGGCTCAGGCGCCTGCGCAGCGAGTTGGGCCGGGGGGCGGTTCACGGCGACGCCCACCGAGGGAACCTGCTGTTGACCTCCGAGGGCCCGGTACTTTTGGACCTGGACGAGGTCTGTGTGGCGCCGCGTGAGTGGGATCTTGCTCCGACGCTGGTCACGTGCCGTCGCTTCGGGTTGTCGCATGAAGACTGGGACAGTTTTTCGACCGCCTACGGCTATGATCTTCTCCAATCTCCTGCTGCCAAACCATTGGTGTGGTTGCGTGAACTGGCGATGACGACTTGGCTGCTGCAACAGTACGGCGCGGCCAGAGAGATCGATGCAGAGCTGGGACGACGCGTCGCCTCTCTGGAAGAGGATGATCACAATTGGACGACCTGGAATCCCTTCTAGCCGAACAGGCCCCGCTTCCCTTCGATCCGACGGTACGCAGGTCAACGCACCGGGTGTCAACCATTCTCGCGACCTCGGCGGAGCTGCCCGGCCCATCGCATGCGGAAGGCGTCCCACCGTCCCAGCACCTCTATCTCGGGCGGCTCGCACGGTTCTACGACGCCTGCATGGACCAGTTGCCACGGATCCTGATCAGCGAATGGCTCGATCCACGCGCGATGGAGTTCAAGCGATGGGAGCATTGCGGCCGAATCTCCAGAGCCAGACTCTGGGTCTTTACCGTTCCTGCTGCGCCCACGGTCATCACGCTGTCGCTTGACGTGCAGGCTACGCCGTTGCAGCTCATCCCCCTGTTGGAGGACTGCTACTACACCGACGTTCGCCAAGGCGAGTACTCGCTGGCAGAGCTTGCCGTCGAGCTGCTCGGCCGCTCCGGTGTTGCGGTCAACGAGCCAGACCAGTTGCAGCTCGAGCCCGCATGCCATCAGCTCGTCTTTCTCTCTGAAGCCTCGACCGCGACGGAACCGACAAGCGACCTGCTGCAGCGGCTCATCTATCGGGCCGATCTCGACTATCGATCCGAGCACAGCTCCATCCGGTCCCCCGCAGAACTCAACCGACGACCGGGCAGCCTCGCCGCGGTTGGGCCCTTCGTCTCCGTCCTCGTCGCCCAGCAGGACTACATCGAGAACTGCGCGTTCCTGTCAGCGATCCATCTGGTGTCGGCAACGGCGAAGGTCCGGCGGATCCGAGCCGAGACCTACACGTCCCTGGTCGCGGTCCGGCGGCTGGCGTCTGAGCCGCGCGCCGTCGCAAAGATCGGTGACCCAGCGAACCGACGGTCGAGCTTCGCGAGAATCTCGGAACGGCTCGCGGAACAAGAACTCGAGCTGACCTTCGGTGTCGAGAGCACCCGGCGGATCGGGCTGCTCGTCCCGTCGCTGCGGGTGGAAAGCTACCATCAGCAGTTGGCAGACGCCCTTCAGCTTCGTGAGAATACGACGACGGTCTCAACCATGCTCACCAGGCTCGCGACCGCGCTGTCGGCCGAGCTGGACGCCATCAGCGCCTACGACACCCGACGGGAGGAGCTGCGTCGGCTGCGATGGGGCATCGCCGCCGGCATGCTGACAACGATCGCCGTGCCGGTCGGCATCGTCCTCGCCTTCTTCAGCGGACAGTCCGCCGAAGTGACACCGCGGGCGTCCATGTTCGCGTTCAGCCTGTACCGTGGCTTCTATAGCTTTCTGTGCTCGCTGATCATCTTGTCATTCCTCGTGTTCGTTTTCCTACGGCGTCGAGAGACACGCGAGTTGGCGAAGATGATCCAGGCGGAGCTGGACGAGGAGGCCGGCTCCGCTCGGTCGCAGCGGCTGCCGGTAAGGAACCACCCTGACGGCTCGAAGGTATCGGGCTGATGGACGTGCCCGCCGGGTTGCCGGACGCGGCATCCCGTTGGAGCCCCCTGCCGGCTCGGCTCGGTGCAGCATGAGGATCGCGGTCGTCGGCGGCGGGATTGTCGGCTTGGCGACGACCTACGAGCTTCGCAAAGCCAACGCGGAAGTCCGCTGCTACGAGGCCGGCGAGCCGCTGGCCGCGCGCTCCGCCGGTGACACCCGCATCTTCCGGTCCGCCCACGCCAATCCGCTGCTGGTCGAGCTGGCGATGCAGGCGAAGGCAGGGTGGGACCGGTGGGAAGCCCGCGCCGGCACCGCACTCGTCGGCCACGAAGGCACCATTGTCAGCGGCCCGCCAGCCCCCCAATGGGCACGGGCGATGGGCGAAGCGGGCGCGCCCTTCGAACTGCTCGACGGCGGCCCTGTCCGCGACCGCCTGCCCGCCCGATCTCCCGTCGGCCCGTTCCTTCATGATCCTGCCGGCGGCGTGATCATGGCGCAGCAGGCCGGCAGGTTCCTGCGCGACCGGACCCGGAACGCGCTCGTGCATGCCACGGTCCATCGCATCGAGGCAGACGAGACCGGCGCGCGGCTGCTGACCGAGGCCGGTCCCTGGACCTGTGACTCCGTGATCATCGCCGCGGGAGCAGGCACCGCCGCCCTTGCCGCCACCGCGGGGCTGGACATGCCTGCTGACCTGCTGCATCATGCCCGATTCACGTTCCCGCTCCGGGACACTAATGCGGCTCCGGCCTGCTGGCTTGACCGAAGCGAAGCATGGCGAGCGGGATTCACCACCTACAGCCACCCCGTCGGCAAAAACGGCCAGTGGACCATCGGCGGTCGTCTCGATGTGAACGACACCCGGTGGGAGCTTGGCGCTGAGACGGTCATTGAGCGCTCCCGCGCCGTCGTCACCCGCTATGTGCGCGAGTCCCTCGACGGGATCGACCCGGAGGTCATCGACATCCTGTACTGCAACCACATGGCAAGCCCTGCCAGCGGGGACGGCTTCGGCGCCGCACGCACCGGCGGCGTCCTCGCGCTGTGGGGCGACAACCTCTTCAAGATGGCCCCATTGCTTGGCACGCTGCTCGCCGAGGCGGCACAGACGCTAACAATCCCCGAGCCGCTCGCCCAACCCATTCCGCGCGTCTTGTAGTTCCCGCGAACCGCCGCGGTGAAGCAGGCCCAGCCAGGCCACCCGACGGTGAGCGCCTTGTTGGTTGCTGCCGACTCGACTACGTGAGCTTGGAGTAGTCGGGCTACGTCGCCCAAGCTCGACGACGACCATGTCAAGGCGCCTTGCCCGTCCTGTACCCGCTGCCCAGGGGCGGACCGCAGGAGGCACCAGGCTCAACGCCTCGCCCGGCCTCGGCGAGCAGGCCGCCAAGCTGATCGCCGAGCTGACCGGCCGGCCGTTCGTGACCGCGCCCAACAAGCTCGCCCGCAGGGCGCTCTGGACGCGCTCGCCCGCGCGTAGGCGGCCCTGCGCAGCCTGGCGATGGCGCTGTCCAAGTTCGCCAACGACATACGCTGGCTGGGTCTGGGCCGCGGACCGGCGGGTGGCCGTCGCGTTCGACGAGCTGGCCATTGCGATCTGAGCCCAGACGGCGATTACGGCTTCGCCATGCCTTGCGTCCGAGGAACGCAACAGCGCCGCCCGTACCAGCCACCCTGGGCGGGGAAGACCCAGGCGACCGTGAGCGGCTCCGCCTGTCGCGGGTGTAGAGCCGGATCGAGGTGCCGACCGTCCCCACTCGAACACCAGCCCCGCCGAGTGCGCGGCCCTCGAACAGCGCCCGCAAGCCTTCCCGGTACGGCTCGTCCCGCACGCTGGCGAGAAAGCCGTGCTCGTCGAGTCGTGTCGGCGCGGCGGATCGGCCCGCCCGGCGAGTCAGGCCGGCGGCCGGGGCGACGGTCGCCAGCACGCCCTGCACCGTGGTCAGGAGTCGGTTGACGTCTAACACTAACGGGTAGCGGCTGTGGCTCAGCTCCAACGCGTTTCGTTCGGCCAGCCAGCGCCGCCAATGGCTCGGGCAGCTGGTCACGTCGCGGCACCGGCGTCCGGTCCACCAGCACAGGGATCACCCGAATGCAGCGGTCCAGTGCCGCCTGGACCTCCAAGGGACCAAGTCGCCGGCGTTGTCGAGCCGCCGCCTGCCCTGGTCGGTGGCGCCCAGCCAATGGCGGCCGATCAGCACCAGCATGACCTCGCACGCGCCGACCGCCTGCGCTGGATCACCTCGACAAGTTCTGTCCGGGTTCGATCGAGTCGACATCCATGGACACACGCACGTCCAGGATGCGCTCGCGTAGCTCGTACTGGAGCAGGCGCGCATACGGGGCAGTGTCCTCACGGCCGTAGCTGATGAACACCCAGCGCCGGTCAGCTCCGGACCCCGCAGTCATCCATGCCCCCTTGCGCAGAGACCGGTCGGACAGGCGAGAGCAACTCAAGACCACAGCTTGGACGCCGTCGACCTCAAGATCGATGGGGAGGTTGGTCCCGGAGAGCCGGACGCGGTCGTTCGACCGGGACCTCCGAGGGGCGGGGTGCTGAGGCCGCTCCGCCACGATCCTATCGTCAAGCTACGGTGTTGGATCAGGACCCGACGCGCCGACTAGAGTGACGTCCTGCGATGAACCGATCACAGGGGTGGGATTATCCGTGCTGAGCTTGACCTCGCCGACTGGACCGCCTGTCGATCGGGGACACTGAGGAGACCGCGTTATGGGCAGGGGCCACATGAGCATCGACACCCGTGAGCTGATCGAGGAAATCCCTGCGCACCACGGTAAGCCGCAGGGCGGCTCCGAGATTGAAGGAGTCGTGGGAGAGGCCCAAATCCTACTCGACACGCTGTGCCGGGACCTCGCGTGACGATCCCCGTGGCGCCCGCCCCCAAGCATTCGGAGTCCGGCGGACCCAACCGGAGACCCCCAGCAAAGAGTTCCATGGTGTCGGCGCAGATGAGCCGGATGCCGCGCTCGTCGACCGGCCCCGAGGTCCTGCTCCGGCGGCGGCTCCACGCTGTCGGCCTGCGGTTCCGGGTCCACGTGCGGGCACTTCCCGGCACGCCTGATGTTGTCTTCACGCGGGCGAGGCTCGTGGTCTTCGTCGACGGCTGCTTCTGGCACGGATGCCCCGTCCACGGAGTGCTTCCCAAACACAACCGTGACTGGTGGGCGCAGAAGCTGCATATCAACAGCGAGCGGGACGCCCGCAACGATGCCCGCCTCACCGAGGCTGGCTGGCTGCCCATGCACATCTGGGAGCACGAACCGGTCGACGAGGCGGTCGCCCGGATTGTCGCTCTCTGGCGTGAGCGGACCGGAAGGCCCCCGGCCACCTGATTCCCCTCGACCACCCCGGCATGGCATCCTGGTGCCCGCCACCAAAACGAGAGGGGAGGCCGGATGGCCCAGCGGTCGGTACACCGCATCGTCAACGTCACACCCTCGGCACGTCGGCTCACCGATTCGCTGCGGCATATCGGCTACGAGTTCGTGACGGCAGTCGCCGATCTGGTCGACAACAGCGTGGCCGCCGGCGCCCGCAACGTCGACGTGGACATCCAGTTCGCCGGAACCCGCTCATCGGTCGTGATCGCCGACGACGGCGTCGGCATGACCGAACGCGAACTCAACGAAGCCTTGCGCTTCGGCACCCGCAGAACCTACGAGCGCGGCGATCTCGGCCGATTCGGGCTCGGCCTGAAGACGGCGTCGATCTCCCAGTGCCGGCGGGTGACCGTCGTCACCCGTCATTCGCCTACCTATGCGCGGATCGCCAGCCGGTGCCTGGATCTCGACTACGTCGCGAGCACCGACCGGTGGGAGATCATCGAACCACCACCCTCCGCGGCCGTCGAGCAGGCCGGAAGGTGGCTGCTGGATGGGCCGGGTACCGTCGTCATCTGGCAGCTGCTGGACCGCGTGCTGCCCGAGGAGCGACCTGATGGGGGCTGGGCAAGGCGCCGGCTGGAGAATCTGACCCGCAGGACTGCCGAGTATCTGGCGATGGTGTTCCACCGGTTTCTGGACGGGGAGACCGCTCGGGGCCCGCTCACCATCAGCGTCAGCGGCGTCAAGGTCGCTCCCTGGAATCCGTTCGCCCCTGGGGAGGATCGGCTGGAGTTGCCACCCAAACGGTTCGAGGTGGCGGCTGGACGACAGGTTGGTGAGGTCTGGCTGCACTCCTATGTGCTGCCGCCGCGGAACCGCTTCACCACCCCGGCTGAGTTCGAGCGGCTGAGCGGTCCGCTGAAGTGGAACCGGCAGCAGGGGCTCTATGTCTATCGAGCGGACCGTCTGATCCAGAGCGGGGGATGGAGTGGCATCCGGGCGGCCGATGAGCACACGAAGCTGGCCAGGGCCGCCGTGGATTTCGACACCGACTTGGACCCTGTGTTCCGGGTCAATGTCGCCAAGATGCGCGTCACGCTTCCACCGGAGCTCCGCTCCCTGATCGATTCGCCGATTCAGGATCTGTGCCACCGCGCCGAGTCGATCTATCGGAAGGAGCCCTCGGACGCGGTTATAGCTGGGGAGATGAGCGAACGTCGGGCCGGAACCGTGGATGGACCGGCAGCACCATTGCCCGGTCGTGAACAGACCAGGCCGGTGGAAGGCGCAGGCTTGGCGCTCCGCGCCGCCGCCATGGAGGTCGGTGAGTACGAAGCATTCGGCAAGATCATGGGAAAGGTTCGGCAACGCTCACCGCAGATCGCCTCGGCGCTGGGGTGGTAGCGACAGTCGCCTCCGCTGAGGGCCCCCCGATCGCAGCGGGGCCGTCCAGCCACCGTCATTCCGGCTTGGCCTCCACGGGTACCGTCCTCCCCCGGCAACGCGGTGTCGCCCAACGGACCAGCCGAATCCGGCTGTGCTCTTATCGTGGTCCAACCAATGACAGCGTTGCCGCATCAGGGCCGTCCGTCTACGAGCCAAAGGCAGGGCCCGCGCCATGCGCCAGCACGGACGGACAGGGGAGTAGGTGCTCGGGCCGGTGGTACGCGGAGACGCACGAGCGGGCGGTCGCGGCCGCCGCTTCAAAAGAGCCGGTCCCCGCTCCGGCTGAGTCTCGGACTCTCGACGCAGGACCGGTGCAGCGGGCAGTTGGAGCACAGGGGATCGATGGGGCGGCACAGGGAGTTGGCGAGTTCGATCAGCGCTAGGTGGGCCCGGTCGGAAACTGGGTCGACGCCGATCATCCGGGCGACTGCCAAGCGGCCATCCGTCAGCTTGTTGGCTTGGTGGACTGGCTCTCCGGTGAATCTGGACGCCACCCGCAGCACGCCGTAGTTGACGATGACGGGATCCTCGATCTGGCTGGGAACGACCCGGACCGCCAGATCCGCCACCGATTGGGGGATGGGGGGTGCCGCGGCGATGGACGATGCCGTCGTCAGCCGATCCGGCTCCGCCGCGAACCAGGACGCCGCGGCGAGCACCTGCTCGGCCCGATCGGCACGGTCGATCCACGAGGCGACTTCACGCAGCTGAGCGGCGTCCCGGAGCGTGTCCTCGGGCATCGCCCACGCCTCAAGCAGCGGCCAGATCGCCCGGACCGCCTCCGCGCGGGCCCGGCTCAGCAGCAGCTCTGCCTCCAGCACCTGCCACCGGCTGGTCGCGCGGAGCCATGGGAGATTCCAACGCCCCACCCCGTCGAACCACTCGGCCAACGTGTTCGACACCTGGACAGTGGAGGTCCGCATCCGCTCACCACGCCTGAGACCGGTCAGGATCGCCTCCCCCAGACGCCTGGCCAGCGCCGGGGGGACAGCGTTGCCGATCTGGCGGAAGGCCGCCGACGGGGGACCCGCGAACCGCACGCGATCCGGGAAGGTCTGGATGCGCGCCGCCTCCCGCACGGTGAGCGTCCGCTCCTGGTAGGGGTGGATGTACCAGTAGCCGTCCTTGGCGATGTGGGCGGTGATAGTGCGGCTCAGGTCATGGGGGTCCAGACGCTTGTACTTGTCGTCGAAGATGTCGTCGCGGTAGCGGCGCAGCTCCGGGTCGAGATCCGAGTACAGGGTCTTGGAGTCCATCTGGGCGAACGCCACGGCGTCGTCCTCCCTGACCGGCCGCGTGATGTGGTCGTAGACGCGGTCGGCGTGCTCGGCCTGGATCGCCTCCCGGGCGGCCCGCTGGAAGGTGGTCCTGGGCCGGTCATAGGGCGCCCAGCCATCAGCGCCGCCTTCCGGTCGCCAGCCCCCATCGACCTCGGGGAGATCGCCGATGGCGTTGTCAACCGTCACCCGCTCCGGGGTCTCGTCCGGCCACTCGAACCGGGTCCCGTCCCTGAGGGCGACCAGGATGAGCCGCTGCCGGAACTGGGGCACGCCGTACCGCCAGGTGTCGACGACGCGCTCCTCAACCGAGTAGCCGAGAGACTCGAGCTCGTCGACCATCGTGCGGAGGATCATCATGTCCCGGTCAAGGGCCATGTCGGGGACGTTCTCCATCAACACGGCGGGGGGCATCGCCCGGGCCACGACGGCCAGGAATGACTGCCAGAGGTCACGCCGGGAGTCATGGTCCGTGCGTTTCCCCTTCCTGACCAGCTCGCGGATCAGTGGCCGGGCGGCCTTGGAGAAGGGTTGGCAGGGTGGACCCCCTGCCACGAGCGTGATGCCGGCCCTGACCACTAGGTCGGCCACCCGCTCGACCACCGCCTCATCCCCCAGATCCCAGTTGACGGTCAGTCCCGGGCACAGCGCACGGTGGGTCTCCAGCGCCTCCGCATCATTGTCGACGCCCAACACCACCTGGAAGCCGGCCTGCTCCAGACCAAGGCTCAGCCCACCGGCGCCGCAGAACAGATCCGCGGCCAGCGGTCGCCCGAGACCAGCGGCGAACGCGAGCAGCTCCTCTTCCGTGGAACAGGCCTCCTGGTGAGGCCGCAGCCTGACGAACGGACCACGGACCAGCTTCACCCCGTAGCCGCGCTTGCCAGGTACCGACATCTCAATATCCCTCCGCCGCGCCGAGCCCAGATGATAGACGGACCGTGGGACACGCCACGGCATCGCTCCGCGAAATTCCGTCGAAGGCGCCGAATAGGGCTCTGTCAGGTCGGGGCTCGTGGTGGTCCCATTCGACGTAGCCACCGTGGCGCGGGACGCTTGCACACCGGACAGGCGCCGGCCCAACAGGCAAGCAGGACCTGCAGCTGCTCGAGCAACTGCCACAAGGTCAGGCCGACGCCGCCGGTTTTGGGCGGCGCAGCCGCTCCAGAGTGAGAAAGCCGTGCGCGACCGAGACCAGGGTCACGTGGTGGTGCCAGCCGGGCCAGCCGCGGCCTTCGAAATGGTCCAGCCCCAGGGCCCCCCTTGAGCTCGCGGTAATCCTGCTCCACTCGCCAACGCGACCTGGCCAGGCGGACCAGTTCCACCAGCGGGGGGCCTCGGGCAGGTCCGACAGCCAGTACTTGGTCGGCTCGGGCTTCCCGCGTGGCCATTCGGCCAGCAGCCAGCGCACCGGCGGCTCCCCGCCGGCCTGCCGCGCCAGCCGGCGTGGGGTGACCCCGGCCCCGCCCACCCGCAGCGCCAGGAAGCGGCCGCGTTGCAGGCCCTTGCTGCCACGGCGCCAGATGAGATCGACGCAGGCCTGCTGGCCGGCCGCCACGGCCAGTTCCTTGAGCGAGGACGGCTGGTGATGGTAGCGCGGCCGGGGACGGCGGCCCTTGCCCGAATACGGCGCAGCGACAGGATGCACCTGCTCGGGGTAGGCGCTGGTGTCCGCGCGGACCTCCACCACGTAGGGGACCCCTCGGGCGTCCAGTCCGCCGCGGAACTCGCCCACCTCCCCGTCGCCGGAGTCGGCCAAAAGCACCGGCGGCGACAGGTCCCAGCCGGCCAGCTCGTCCAGCATGTCCAACACCAGCTGCCACTTGGGCCGGTGGTGCACCCCCTCGGGCAGGTGGCAGGCCGCGCGCTGGGGGGCCATCGGCTCCTCGTCCCAGCCCTCTGGGAGGAACAGCCGCCAGTCCAGCGGGCAGGAGGCGTGCTCGGTGACCGCGTTGACCGACACCCCCAGCTGGCAGTTGGCGGTCTTGCCCAGCGTGCCCGAGTACTGGCGCTGCACCCCCACCGAGCAGGCGCCGTCCTTGGGAAAGCCGGTGTCGTCCACCACCCACGCGGTCGCAGACAGCGCGCCGACCAGCCGCTCGGCCAGCCGCCGGCGGACCGGCCGCCAGTCCCAGGGGCTGGCCGCCACGAAGTGGTGCAGCGCCTGGTAGTGCACCTCACCCAAGCGCTGGGCCATCGGCTCGATCGACTTGCGGCGGCCGTCCAGCATCAGCCCGCGCAGGTAGCACTGCCCGCGGGCGCGCTGATCGGCGCGCGGCAGTGACGCGAAGAGGTCGTCGGCGAAGGCTTCCAGGCGTCCACGGATCGCGGTCAGCTCGGCTGGTGTCAGGCCACCCACAGCCTGCTCCCTTGTGCAGGGACCGGGAGGACAGGGTCCCTTACACCCTATCCATCAACCGCCGACCTGACAGAGCCCTACGAAGTGCTCCTCGTCCAACGCCCCCGGGGAGAGCGCCAGCATACTTGTGATACGTTTGGCGAGTTCGCCATAAGTCGGTCGCTTCGCCATGGCTCCTGGGGCTGCAGCTGTGGTCGGGACATCGGTCGGCCGTCACGTGACATGTAATCGCTTGGTGAGGGACCCGGTAGGGGGTGGCTTGTGACCCGAGGCCGGCGGGAAGAAGTGATCCCCAGCGCAGCGCGGCTCCTGACGTCGCTGCGGGATCTGGGGTACGACTTCGTCAACGCCGTCGCGGACCTGATCGACAACAGCATCGCCGCGGGCGCAGGCCGCGTGGACATCACCATCCACTTCGCGGGAGAAGCCTCCTGGGTACGCATCGCCGACGACGGCGCCGGCATGAGCGGGCCGGAGATCAGCGAGGCGTTACGGCTCGGCAGCGGTGTCCGGGAGTACAGTGACGACGATCTGGGCAAATTCGGCCTCGGCCTGAAGACCGCCAGCCTGTCGCAGGCCCGCACCATCACCGTCGCCAGCCGCACCGACAGGGCGCGCCGCCAGATCGAATGCCGACGACTGGACCTCGCTGACGTCGAGGCCCGCGACAGGTGGGAGATCCTGCATCCCGCAGCCTCCGACCGACCGTGGGAGGTGGTCGAGCCGCTGCAGAACGGCCCAGGCACGGTGGTGCTGTGGACCGACCTCGACCGCGTCCTCGGCCGCCGTGACCCGTTCGGCGCCTGGACCGAGCGGCATCTGCTCGGCCTCGCCGACCGGCTCGACCTGCATCTGGGCATGGTCATGGGCCGCTTCATCACCGGAGAGGCCCGTCGTCGCAAGGGACTCTCCGTCACCATCAACGGAACCAAGGTCGAGCTGTGGGACCCGTTCTGCCTCGACGAGCGCACCGAGCACCTGCCGGAAAGGGAACTCCCCGTGGCCGGAGGGATCGTGCGCTGGCGACCCTACGTGCTCCCCCCGCAACGGGACTTCTCCGGCGACGACGCGTGGCGGCGGGCCAGCGGCCCCAAGCAATGGAACCGCCAGCAGGGCCTGTACATCTACCGTGCCGACCGCATGATCCAGAGCGGCGGCTGGTCGTGGCTGCGCGCACAGGACGAACACACCAAACTCGCCCGCGCCGCGCTGGAGTTCTGGCCCGATCTGGACGACGCCTTCGAGATCAACGTCTCCAAGATGCGCGTCAAGCTCCCCGAGGATCTGCGCGAGCAGCTCAAGCCACTGGTCTCGCACCTCACCAGGCGCGCCGACGAGCGCTACCGTCAGAGCAGCCGGCGGGACACCCCACCGCGACGCTCCCGACCCGGCCGCCCGACGTCCCACACCGGCGGCGGGCCCGAGGAGCCCGCAACCAGCTCGACCGGATCCACCGCTGGCACCGCCGGCGCCCCGGGCGGTCAACCCCGTGGAGAAGCTGGCACCAACGATCCCCCACACACCGAGGGTCGGAACGGGACCGAACCCGGACGCTGGGCCAGAGCCCTGGAGCGCGCCGCCACCCAAACCAAGCTCGACTGGGCCCTGGCCCGTATCCGCGCCGAACTGCTGACCAGCGACCCGGAGGTGGCGCGTGACCTCGGCTGGTAACCACCAGAGCTCTCCGGTCGAGGCCTACCTGCTGGCGGTCCGGGGCGCCTGCAGCGGCGGCATTGCGTTCGAGCAGGCCCTGCTCATGGTTCCCGCACCGTGGCGTGACCAGGTCCGGGACCGGTGGCTCGCCGACCGGGTGCAGGTCGAGCCGGTCGCCATCCTCTCCCGGGGCGGACCGCGACCCTGGTTCGACGGCTGGGACCCCGCCGAGGGCTACCACTGGAAGCGCCTCCGGGAGTTCCTCCTGTTGGAGAAGCGTCGCAGCGAAAGCGTCATCGACTCCCTGGATGACACCACCGACGAGATCCTGTCGATGCTGGAGGACCCACGGCCCACCGGGCCCCGCCGGTTCCAGGTCCGCGGGCTTGTCATCGGCCACGTGCAATCCGGCAAGACCGCGAACTTCAGTGCTCTCACCGCCAAGGCCGTGGATGCCGGCTACCGCATCGTCATCGTCCTGTCGGGCCTGCACAACTCGCTGCGACGCCAAACCCAGCTCCGGCTGGAGGACGAACTGGGCCTGGTGGCCTCCCAGCCGGGACGTCCGACCGTCGGCTACGCCGACGAGGACCATCAGATCCACCGGATGACCGGCCCCGAGACCTGGGGGGACTTCCACCCCGGGACCGCCGACCCCAGCCTCCTGCAGGGGACCGTCCGCCTCATCATGGTCGTCAAGAAGAACGCCAGCGTCCTGCGACGCCTTGTCGCGTGGCTGGAGGAACGCCAGCCGATCGGGTCCCCCGTGCTGGTCATCGACGACGAGGCCGACCAGGCCAGCATCAACACCGGCGGCAACCGCACCCCGGACGACCCACCGCTGGAGGATGTCCTCGACCTCAGCGACGAGGACGTGGAGGGTGGCACCAGGAGCGTCCGCGCGCAGCAGGAGGAGACCGACCCCAGCGTCATCAACGGGCTCATCCGGCGTCTGCTCGACCGGATGCACCGGGTGGCCTACGTTGGCTACACCGCCACACCATTCGCCAACGTGCTCATCGACCGGGACGCCCTGGATCGGGAGGTCGGCGCCGACCTGTATCCCGCCGATTTCATCGTCAGCCTGCCGATGGCACCCGGGTACGTCGGCACCGAACGGCTCTTCGGACGGGCAGCCCTGGCCGGAGAGACCGAGGGCGTCGCGCCGCTCAACGTGATCCGTGAGGTTCCAGACGCCGAGGCGGACCTCCTCACCCCGGGACGGCAGGGCACCCCGATCGACTCGGTGCCGCCGACCCTCGAGATGGCGCTGCTGGACTTCATCCTCGCCATGGCCGCCCGGGACACCCGCACCGGCGGCGCGCCCGCCTCCAGCATGCTCATCCACGGCAGCCAGTACATCTACCAGCAGCTCTCCTTGGCCGACCAGATCCGCGTCACGCTCGCCTCGCTCCGGCAGCGATGGCGCTACGACCAGCCCAACGCCCGACCGCTGTTCCAGCAACGCTGGGAGCGCGAGTTCGTTCCCGTGAGCGCCGCCATGGATCCCGAGCGGGTCCTCACCTTCGACCAGATCGAGCCGGCGCTGCAGCGCAACTTCCGCAACGAGCTGCCGGTCCTGGTCCTCAACACCCGAACCCAGGATGAGCTCGACTACGAGCGCAATCCCAGCATCCGTGCCGTCATCGTCGGCGGCAACAAGCTCTCCCGCGGGCTCACCCTGGAAGGTCTGCTGGTGAGCTACTACGTCCGGCCCGCCAACTACTTCGACACCCTGCTCCAGATGAGCCGCTGGTTCGGCTACCGGGAGGACTACGTCGACCTGACCAGGCTGTGGACGACCCAGGAGCTGCGCATCCGCTTCCGGGATCTCGCGACCGCGGAGGAGGCGCTGCGCCGGGAGATCCGGCTGTACCGCGCGCTCAGCAAGACACCCCGCGACTTCGCCCCCCGCATCATCGCCCACGCCACCATGCAGATCACCGCCCGGAACCGCATGGGCAGCGGCCGTGAGGTCACCACCGACTACAACGGCTCCCTGGTCCAGACCACCCTGTTCTATCTGCGGCGCAGAGACTGGCTGCAGCGCAACCTCGACGCCGTCCGCGAGTTTCTCTCCGGTCTTGGCCGGCCGAACGTGCCCGACGAGGCCCTGCCGACCTGGCAGGGGGTCAGCTGGCGCCAGATCCTGGCGCTCCTGGAGCGCTATCAGACGCATGCCGAGTCAACCCGGTTCTCCAGCCTGCCGCTGGAGGAGTACATCCACGAGCAGGCCAGCAAGCACCGGGAGCTGACCCAGTGGTGGGTCAGCGTCCGCGCCCGCCAGCAGCAGGACCCCTTCCTCGGGACGGAGACTCTCTCAATCCCCGGGGTGGAGGAGGTCGCCTGCATCAACCGCTCCCGCGAGCCGTCCTCGGAGATCAGCATCGGAACCCTCGTGAACCCCGTCAGCCGGGCCGCCCGCGGCGGCGACGAGGACGTCGGACTGGGCGAAGACGACATCCGGCGCGCCCGCGCCTTCGCCGCCGAGCATGACGTCAGCTACGCACTCGCCCTGCGACGCCGACGCCCTGCGGAGGAGGGTCTTCTCCTCGTCTATCCGATCAGCAGGTACAGCCGTCAGGTGCGCGGGGAGGGCCAGGATCTGTTCGAGAACGTCGACCGCGACGGGATCACCGTGATCGGACTGGCGGCCGTGTTCCCCTACAGCGACAGCCAGGCCACCGTCCGCTACGTGGTAGGTAGCGCCGGGGTCGCGGGCACATGACCGCGCCGGACGGCGCCGACGACCTGGATGCCCGTTGGCGCGGGCTCCCTGTACCCGGAGGCCTCCTACTGGAGGGTGAACGGGTCATCGACTGGGTGGGAGGTCCGGTACTGGTCGCTCTCGACGCCGACGCGCGACGGCACCTGCTTGTGGGGCTGCCTGACGATGCTCCCGCGCCGCCGCAGGTCCGTCCGCTCAGGGGCCTCAGCGTGCAGAACCGGCGCATGCGCGTCAGAGGACAGGAGGGCCCGTGGGTCGATCTTGTCCTCACCGAGGATCGTGGACAGCGCGCCTTCTCCTTCCTCGCCGCCGAGGTTCTCGACACGCTCGCTGGGGCATCCGCGGCCGACGTGCATCTGGTGGCGGAGGTCATCGACCGGTGGCGCCGGTTTTGGGCCACCACCAGCGAAGGACTCTCCGCCGAGGCCCGGCTGGGCCTCTTCGGTGAACTCTGGCTGCTGCTGGAGTGGCTCCCACGTCTGACCCGCGACGCCATCGCGGCCTGGCGCGGACCACTCGGCGGACGACACGACTTCGCCACCCCAACCATCTCGGTCGAGGTGAAAACCACTGCACGCGCGACCGGACCGATCCTTCACCGGATCACCTCCCTCGATCAGCTCGACGACCCAGCCACCGGCGAGCTGTACCTGCTGTCCGTCCGTACCATCGCAGATCCGCTCGGCGGCCACAGCTTGGATTCCCTGGTGGCCCGTGCACGGAGGGAGGCCGCCCTCCTCGGTCAGGACGCGGTCGACCAGATGGACGACCGCCTCGCCGCCTACGGCTGGTCGCCGGCAGAGGAAGGCCGCTACCCGGAGCCGTCCAGAGTGGCCGACCAGGCGCTGTTCCATGTCGCCGACAGGTTCCCACGGCTCACGCCGAGATCGTTCCCCGAGGGTCTGCCGTCAGGTGTTCAGGACATTACCTACGTTCTGGACACAAGCTCGTGCAGCGAATGGTTGATCGCACACGTCCCGGATCCCGCAAGCCCAGTTACCCGCATCAGTTGATCCCAGAGCAGCAACGTGGGGAAGGCACGGATCGATACTTGGACAGACCCGAGTCTTGGGCGAGTATCGGCCTGGCGTCGACGAGGGCTTCCCGCGATTCTCGACCAAGTTGTTTCTGGAGGGCGTGCCGCGTGGGATCGGGTGGGTGACACGAGATCAACATGGAAGCTTTCTGCATCTGATCGCTGCGAACTCGGGTTCCGAGTTCGCAACGCAAGACTTCGAGGAGGGACGACGGAGTGACTGTCACGCATGGTGCTGGCCAGGATCGTAGATTTCGGCCGCGGGCTCGGATCATGCGCACACTGGGCGATGAGCTCATCTCGTCAGAAGTGGTGGCGCTCATCGAGCTCGTGAAGAACGCCTACGACGCCGACGCCACGCGCGTGCTCCTACGTTTCCACGACCGCCTGGAACCCGGTCATGGAGGCATTGACGTCATCGACGACGGGCATGGCATGACGGTCGAGACCGTCGAAGGCGCGTGGCTAGAGCCGGCGACGCCCTACCGGCGACGGTCGCCGAGGAGTGAGGAGTTCGGCCGGCCCGTCCTAGGTGAGAAGGGGATCGGCCGATTCGCTGTCTCTCGTCTTGCGGACGAGCTGGAGCTCGTCACCCGTCGGCCTGGCGCACCAGTCGAGACCCACGCGCTGTTCGACTGGCGACTCTTCGACGATGAGGACGCGTACCTGGATCAGATTCCTCTGGTCATCGAGGTGGAGACTCCGATGGAGATAACTCCCGACGGTGTCATGGGTGCTCTGTGGTCAGAGGCTGATCGCACGGCAACGGAACGGATGCAGCGCGGAACGCTCCTTCGGATGACCGCGCTCCGCACGCATTGGGACGGGGACAAGCTGCGTGACCTGCGAAGTGGCCTGGCTCGTCTGGTCTCCCCCTTCCTATTCGATGAACAGCAGAATCAGCCAGAAGGGTTCGGCATTCTCCTCGACGTGCCCGCCCGATTCTCGGGGCTCTCCGGGCTGGTGGAGCCGCCCGAGGCCCTGAGGAATCCGCACTACACGCTGAGCGGACACGTGGAAGCGGATGGGCGGTTCCAGGTCACCATGACCGTGCGTGGGAGCAAGAAACTGATCGCTCGGGACGGTACCAGCTCCGTGGATGGCAGGACCCCGTCGTGCGGGCCCTTTGACATCGAGCTCCGCGTGTGGGATCGAGATACGTCATCAATGTCGGAGCTTGCGGGACGAGCGGGAGCAAGCACCAGACAGGTTCGCCGCGACCTCGACGACGCGGCCGGAGTGAGCGTCTACCGCGACGGGTTCCGTGTCCTACCCTACGGCGAATCCGGTGACGACTGGCTCAAGCTCGACGCCCGGCGAGTGAACAATCCGACGTTGCGGCTCTCCAACAATCAGGTCGTCGGGTATCTGCTAATCTCGCGCGAAGCGAATCCCGAGCTGCGGGATCAGACCAACCGCGAAGGCCTACTCCAGAACCAGGCCCTTGAGGATCTTCGTAGTTCGGTCAAGACACTGATCGCAGCGCTCGAGCAGGAACGGTACGCCGTGCGGCCTCGTGAAGAGCGACGACGGCCGGCGGAGGGCGGCCTCTTTGCGGGCTTCGACTTGGCGAGCGTACGAGCCTACGCGAACGAGCAGCACCCGGAGGATATGCGGCTCTCGGCGATGCTGGGTGAGGCTCAGGACACCCTTGACGAAGGTGTGCAGCGAGCTGAGGAGGTGGTGTCGAGGTACCGGAGACTGGCCACCCTCGGCGAGCTGATCGACAAGGTCCTCCACGATGGCCGAGCGCCCTTGGCGAAGATCGGCGGCGAGGCGGATCTCGGGCTCCGGGACATTGTGCGAGACGAATGGCCATGCGTGGAGTTGGTGCCACGTCTTGGGAGGCGCCTCGAGTTGGTCCAAACGCAGCAGGGGGTCCTCGCCACGGTCTTTCGACGTATCGAACCGTTTGGAGGACGGCGCCGCGGACGGCCGGTCCCGCACGCTCTGGAGCAGGTGATTGCCGATTCATTCGGCGTGCTGGAGGGGGACACGAAGAGAAACGGGATCGTGGTCGAGCTTCCCACATCGACGACAACGGTGACCGTTGATGAGGCCGAGCTGCAGGAGGTGTTCGTGAACCTCATCACGAACAGCGTCCACTGGCTTCAGCAGGTATCGCGAGAGAATCGGCGGATCCGTGTGGCTGTGAGCCGCGACGAGGATGGCCTCCACATCACGTTCTCCGATTCGGGCCCAGGGGTCCGTGAGGACATCCGTGACAGAATCTTCGAGCCGTACTTCTCCACCAAGGAGAACGGGGTTGGGCTCGGACTCAGCATCGCAGGAGAGCTCGTTGAGGAGTACTACGGGGGGCGCTTGGAACTCCTCGATGCCGGCCCTCTTCCAGGAGCGAATTTTCGAGTCACGCTGCGGAGGCGCATCTGATGGATCCGGCTCGGATTCTTCACGTCGACGACGATCCTGAAAGCCTCCAGCAGGCAAAGGAATACTTGGAGGGCGAAGACATTGATGGGTGGGGAAGGCCCGAGGTTGTCGACATTGCCGACTTTGACGACGCGATGGCGAAGCTGGACGCGCAGCGCTTCGACCTCGTGATCTTGGACGTCCGGCTCGGCGGTCATGAGCCGACGGACGCACCCCAGGACACGGAGGCAGGTGTTCAGGTGCTCGAACAGATCAAGACGCGTCGCTTTGTTCCCGTTGTCTTCTGGACTGGCCTGCCCGACCGCGTCCGGTACCTGGAAACCTCATTCGTCCGCCCGCTCGAGAAGACGGCCGGCCTTCCCGCCTTGGCTCAGACTGTAAACGCCTTGTTCGATACCGGTCTTCCGTCCGTCAACCGCGCACTTATTAGGTTTATCGAGGCGGAGCAGCGCAGTTACATGTGGGATTTCGTCGCGCCCCATTGGGACGAGCTGCACGCGATAAGCGACCACATATCGGTGGCATACATGCTTGCGCGGCGGCTCGGGCGCTCACTCTCTCAGCCAGGCATTCAACGCCTCGCCAAGGAGCTGGGCGAGACAGGCGCAGGAGGGCTGCCGGAGGGCAAGGTCCACCCAGCCGAGATCTACATTCTGCCGCCCGTTGCCTCGACAGGACCCGGCGTGGGAGACATCTACCACGGGATTGCGCGAGGTGACGATCCCGGCTGGTGGCTGCTGCTCACGCCGACGTGCGACATCGCGTGGAACAAGGCCGAGTACGTGCTCCTCGCCGAGTGCATTCCGGCCAAGGACCACCCAGACGTGAAGGGATGGCAGGCCCGCCAGAATAACTCCACAAAAGGAGCCCTGAGAGACCTTCTGACACAGAAGACCGGAGGACAGGACGACCGTGATCTGTACCTTCCCGGCGCGCTCACCCTGCCGGATCTGGTCGCAGACATGCAGCGACTGGTCAGTGTCCCCGCACAGCGACTCAACGCCTTGGAGCGCGTAGCGTCGTTGGACAGCCCGTTCGCTGATGCTCTGGTGAGCCGCTTCGTCAGGTACTTCGGCCGGGTGGGGACACCGGACCTCGACTTCGTCTCCCTGCTTCAGCGCTTCGCTCGCAAGTGATCGGGGCGAACGTTGATACGGAGCGTCAGGCGGAGGACGCCGCGGTGGATCCTTCCCTGAGGCTCAAGGCTGAGATCCCGATGCTGCCCAGGTCCGAGGTAGACGTGAGGTGGGGGTCGACTTCAGCACTCTGCGCGAGCCGTCGGCGGAGGACCTCGAATACGGAGACTTTTGGTTGGCGCGCGTAGGGTGCGGGAACTGTGGCACGACGTGTGAGCTGCGGATTCGCATGTCAGCTCGGGTATCGTGCGCGTGTCCTCAACACCGCTGCGGAGGCCATCCTGCGTGCTGTCCAGACTCGCCTACCTGACCTTGTGCCGCTCCGTCCAGCTCCTGGGCCTGCTCGTCCGCCGCGATACTGCCAAGGATCTGGAGATCTTGGTGTTGCGCCACCAGCTCATCGTGCTCCGCCGCCAGGTTCCGCGACCCAAGCTGGAACCAGCCGACCGTGCCCTGCTCGCCGCGGTCAGCCGCGTGCTGCCACGAGCCCGCTGGTCGTGCTTCCTCGTCACCCCGCAGACGCTGCTGCGCTGGCATCGGCGGCTGATCGCCGGGTGCGTGGACCTACCCGCATCGTGGACCCGGGCGGTCGCCGCTGGACGACAGCGTGCAGCAACCGATCGTTCGCCTCGCCACGGAGAACCCCCGCTGGGGCTACCAGCGCATCAAGGGCGAGCTGCTCCGACTCGGCGTGCAGGTCCCGGCCACCGCGATCCGCTCGACGCTGCGCCGCCATGGGCTCGACCCTGCGCCGCGGCGCTCGACCACCACCTGGCGGGCGTTCCTGCGCCAGCAGGCCGCCGGGCTCGTCGCCTGCGACCTGCTTCACCGTCGACACCGTCTGGCTGCGACGGCTGTACGTGCTGTTCTTCCTCGAACTGGACACCCGACGGGTCCACCTGGCCGGGGTGACCGCCAACCCCGACGGCGCCTGGGTCACCCAGCAGGCCCGCAACCTGCTGCTGGTGCTCGGCGAACGAGGACGACGGCTGCGCTTCGTGCTGCGCGACCGGGACGCGAAGTTCTGCCGCGGCTTCGACGACGTGTTCCGCTCGGAGGGCGCCGATGTGCTGCTGGCGCCGGTGCAGGCGCCCAACGCGAACGCCCACGCGGAGCGCTGGATCCGGACGGTGCGGGCCGAGTGCCTCGACCGGTTGCTGATCGTCGGGCGGAGGCATCTGGAGCAGGTGCTCCGTGTCTACGTGGAGCACTACAACCAGCATCGCGCGCACCGAGCACTTGGACTGAAGCCGCCGGATCCTCCCGCCGGTCTCAGGACCATGGCCGAGGATCAGCGGGGCCGGGTGCACCGCCGTGACCTGCTCGGCG
>WNGE01002556.1_pt1 | contig 22102 bp, 21 predicted proteins | sample 5400651 | NCBI WGS metagenome assembly WNGE01 (sample SAMN13153370, study PRJNA577476) | soil metagenome | isolation source: 60 cm soil or saprolite under grassland replicate 2 | place: USA:California | collected 2016-06-15 | reverse complement strand
CGCCGTTTCGACGTCGACGTCGATCCGGAACGCGAGTTGATCCCGACCTACGGCTCGAAGGAAGCGATCTTCCTCTTCCCGCTCGTCGCCTGCAGCCCAGTCAAGGACGTGGTCGTTATCCCCGAGCCTGCCTACCCGGTGTACGAGCGCGGCGCGCGCTTCGCCGGTGCAGAGCCGCGGTTCGTGCCGCTCCGCGAGGAGAACGCCTGGCTGCCCGATCTCGACGCGATCGACGAGGACACGTGGGAGCGCTGCGCGATCTTCTGGGTCAACTATCCGCACAACCCGACCGGCGCGGTCGCTCCGCTGTCTTTCCTCGAGGAGCTCGCGGAGCGCGCCCGCGAGCACGGCTTCTACGTCGCTTCTGACGAGGCGTACACGGAGCTCTGGTTCGACAAGGCACCGCCCTCGGCGGTGCAGCTCGCGGACCGGCAGAACGTTGTCGTTTTCCAGACGCTCTCGAAGCGCTCGTCGATGACGGGCTACCGCTCGGGCTTCGTCTGCGCGGAGCCGGAGCTGATCGACGCACTGCGCTCCTTCCGGCCGAACACGGGGACGGCGCCGCAGGAGTTCGTGCAGCGCGCGTCGGTCGTTGCGTGGAACGACGAGGCGCACGTCGTCGAGACACGCGAGCGATACGCCCGCAAGCGGGCGCTGCTCGCGCCGTTGCTCGAGCTCGCAGCGGGCTCGAGCGAGGCGACGTTCTATCTCTGGTTCCGCGTGCCGGCGGGCGAGTCGTCCGAGGAGCTCGCGACGCGGCTGCTCGAGCACGGCGTCGTCGTCGCGCCCGGCTCGTACTTCGGTCCCTCGGGCGAGGGTTATGCGCGACTGGCGCTCGTCCCGTCGCTCGAGGCGTGCGAGCGCGCCGAGGCGATCCTCCGAGAGGTCCTGTGACCGTCGAAGAGACGATTGCGGCGCTCGACCGCGGCGAGATCCGCGTCGCGGAGAAGCGCGACGGCGAGTGGGTCGTCAACGAGGAGGCGAAGGCGGCGATCCTCGACTACTTCAAGCTGCGCCGGGTCGAGCCGCAGGAGCTCGGCCTGTTCGAGTATCGCGACAAGATCCCGCTCAAGCACGGGTACGAGGAGCTCGGCGTGCGCGTCGTCCCTCCCGCGACGGCGCGCTTCGGCGCGTTCCTCTCGCGCGACGTGATCCTGATGCCGAGCTACGTGAACATCGGCGCGTGGGTCGGGCCGCGCACGATGGTCGACACGTGGGCGACCGTCGGCTCGTGCGCGCAGATCGGCGCCGACGTCCATCTCGCCGGCGGCGTCGGCATCGGCGGCGTGCTCGAGCCTGTCGGCGCGCGCCCCGTAATCATCGAGGACGGCGCGTTCGTCGGTTCGCGCGCAGTCGTGGTCGAAGGCGTGATCGTCGGCGAGCAAGCCGTGATCGCGCCACAGGTCGTGCTCAGCGCGACCGTGCCGATCATCGACGTCACTGGACCCGAGCCGGTCGAACACCGGGGCTACGTGCCGCCGCGCTCGGTCGTCGTCCCGGGCACCCGGCCGAAGGAGTTCCCGGCCGGCACGTACCAGCTGTCGTGTGCGCTGATCATCGGGCAGCGCAAGGAGTCGACCGACCTGCGCACGAGCCTGAACGACGCGCTCCGCGAGTACGGGATCGGCTCCTAGGCACACGTCTTTTTCGGCGGCCCCACGGGGCACCCCTAGCCCACCACCCACCGGCAATCGTATCGACGAATTCAAGACGTGTCTGTGCCGCCTTTGCGCCGACTTACACGCGAACCGCCGGTCCGGTCAGCCTGGCGCGCCCGTCCTCGAGCCGGACAGTGAGCTCGCCGCCCGGGAACGACACCACGACCTCGCCCTCGCCGTGCGTCGCGGCAGCGACGGCGACCGCGCTCGTACCGGATGCGCGCGTCTCCCCCACCCCGCGCTCCCAGACGCGCGCCGTCACACGGCCGGGTGCTTCGATGTGCGCCACCTGGACGTTCGTGCGCTGCGGGAAGCTCGGGTGCGCCTCGAGCAGAGGGCCGATCCGCGGCAGCTCTTCGGGGTCGCCTATGACGACCGCGTGCGGGTTGCCCACGTCGACGCGGATCACGTCCAGGTCGGCGATCCGCTCGCTCGCGGAGACCCTCACTTCGCCAATGTCCTGTTCGATCTGCCCGTCGCGCAAGCGTCGTGCAACGACCTCCCGCCCGCCGACGCGGACGCGGGTCGTCTCGGCTCCGAGCCAGGCGGCGACGATCCGGGTTGCGTTGCCGGACATCTCCGCGGTCGAGCCGTCCGGGTTCCAGATCACGACGTCTGCCCAGTCGTCGCCGCGTGCACTGACTTGCACGATGCCGTCGGCGTCGCCGACGTCCGCCCGCACACGTTCTGTGTTGAGCGTCTCCTGCGTGACGAGGTAGACGTTGCCGAGGGCGCTCCAGCGGTCCACGGTCAAAGCCCGAAGTCGACCAACGACTCGGCGCTCGGCACGGCCTGTGCCTCGGCCGCGGCCGGCGCTGCCGTTACCGGCGCTCGCAGGTTCTAGCCGCTCCCGGCGCTATGACCCATCAGGCTCTGGGTCCCTAGCCAGATCATCATCAAGATGACGATCAGCAGCGTGAAAAGAATCCCGGCAATGTCCGGATGCTCTCTGGCGAACTTCATGGCGTGATCTTAGAAGAGACAGGTATCGCGCGAAAAAGGGGCGTGCTGCACGTGTCTTCAGAGCTCGACGACATAGAAACGGTTGTCGGCTCGCAACTCGTATGGGAACGGCGGCGGGTCGTCGGTCCGGGCGAAGCCGCACTTCTCGTACAGCCGAGCGGCGCGCTCGTTGCCGGGCTCGACGGAGAGGGCGACGTGTGCTGCGCCGTGCGCGCGCGCCCAGTCGACCACGCGCTCGACGAGCTCGCGCGCCTGCCCGGTTCCGCGGAGCTCTGGGGCGACCCACATCGCGACGAGGAAGACCGTCGCAGGATCGGCTGCGACGAAGCAGCTGACCATTCCCGCTCCGTCTTCGCACAGGAAGCACGCCTGCGTCCGGCTCGGGGTCGCCCGCGCGCGCCAGAGGTTCTCCGGAAACGACGCGGCCTGCTCGACGGTGTCGATAAACGCTTCGGGCGAGTCGGCGAGAGCGCGCATGCGAACCTCGCGCAGCAGTTCCCAGTCGTCGGCCGTCGTCTGCCTGATCACGCGACCAGCATGCCACCGGCGCGCGCGGTCGCAACGATCTCAGTCGCAATCTCGCTCGGCGGACGGTCGCCGTCGAGCGTGATCAGCCCCGGGATTCGCCGCAGCCACTTCCGCTGGTAGCGCGCGAGCCGGCGATTGTTGGCGACGAGCGCCTCGCGGGCCTCCTCGGGCGGCAGCTGTGCAAAGTCGACGAGACCCATGACCTTTCTCGCGGACCGCGAGAGCGGCCGCTCGAATGCCGCACGCGCTTCCTGGACCACGCCGCGTGCGAGCATCGCGTCGGCGCGTGCGCGAATCCGCTGTTCGAGTACGTCGTCGGGAACGTCGAGGCCGAACACGAGGGTCGGGCGACGTGTGTCGCCGCCCCAGAGCGCGTCGCCGGCGAGCGACGAGCCCGCCTCCGCCAGCTCGAGCGCGCGGACGACGCGCCGCCGGTCGTTCGGGTGCACGCGTGCAGCCGCTTCGGGGTCCAGCGCCTGCAGCCTCGCGTGCGCGTGCACGCCGCCGTGCGCGTCGTAGAACGTTTCCCACTGCGCGCGAGCGCCCTCCGCAGGGGGAGGCGGCAGCTCGAGATCCGACAGCGCCGCCCGGAAGTAGAGGCCGGTCCCGCCGACCACGACAGGCGTCCGTCCGCTCGCGAGCGCGTCGTCGACGGCCTCGTGCGCCAACCGTTGGAACTCGCCAACGGACACGTCGTGCTCGAGGTCAAAGACGCCGACCAGCCGCGCCGGGTAGTCGGGCGCCGCGGTGAGCACCCCCAGCCCGCGGAAGAGCGCTGCCGCATCGGCGGAGATGACTTCAGCCGGGATCAGTTGCGAGATCGCCTCGGCAACGCCAGTCTTGCCGCTTGCCGTCGGGCCGTAAATCGCGAGGACCGTGTCAGCCACGCAGCCGCTCGCGCGCGAGCCGGAGATCCTCGTCCGTCTGCCCCGAGGCCCGAAGGAACGCCTCGACGCTCCCGCAGCGCCGTTCCAGCTCCTCGAGCACGCCGACCATCGATGCCGCCGGCGTAGAAGCGACTCGCCGGAGCCGCTCGCGCTCGGCCTCAGTGCCGGCCTCGGCGAGCCAGGCCGCGTGCCGCGGCTGCAACCTCTTCTCGCTGATGGCGTAGTCGGCGGCGATCTGCTCGTCGTCGACGCCGGCAATGTGAAGCAGAAACGCCGTCACGAGCCCGGTCCGATCCTTTCCACCCATGCAGTGGACGACGACGGCGCCCTCTGGAGCGTGCGCGACCGCGGCGATCGCAGCCGCGACGTTCTCGCCGAAACGGTCGAGAAAGACGAGGTAGACCGCGCGTGTCGCCGCAACGTTGTCGGCCGCGGCTCTCGAAGCGGCGTCGACCTCGGCGAACGCCTCCTCGTCCTCCTGGAAAAACGCTACGTGGACGACGTCGACAGGAAGCTCCGCGGGCGGGTCGGCCTCCAACTCGACGTCCGTGCGGAGGTCGACGATCGTCCGCACGCCGTAGTCAACGGCGCTCGCCCACCCGGCGTCGGTCAGCTGGCGGATGCTGTCGGCTCTGACAACGGCCCCGTAGCGTGTCTCGCCGCCGTCCTTCGTTCGGTGACCGCCGAGGTCGCGGACGTTGAGACAGCCGTCCCAGTCGAGATCGCGGCTACGCGGCAACAGCAGCGAGTTGCGTGCCGTGCAGGGTTTGCGACGTGGCGGACTCGATGGCCACGCTCGCGAGATCGCCGGGCTGTGCGGCGCCGGTGAAGTTGACAGTCGTGTTGCGGCGGGTACGACCGCGCAGGAGCGCCGGGTCAGTTCGCGACGGCCCCTCGACGAGCACCTCCTCGAGGCGCCCGACGCGTTCGCGATTCCGTTCGTTCGCAACGCGCTGCACGACGTCCACGAGCTGCTCGATGCGCTCGCGCTTCGTCTCCTCCGGGACCTGGTCCGGGGACGCGGCCGCTTCGGTCCCCTGCCGGGGCGAATAGACGAACGTGAACGCACCGTCGAACGCAACTTCCTCGACGACCTCGAGCGTCTCGCGGAACTCGTCTTCCGTCTCTCCGGGGAAGCCGACGATGATGTCCGTCGTCAGCGCGAGATCGGGGATCGCGGAGCGGAGCTCGCCCACGAGGCGCAGGTAGCGCTCGCGCGAGTACGTGCGGCGCATCGCCTTGAGGATGCGCGTCGAGCCGGACTGCAGCGGCAGATGCGTGTGCTCGCACACCGCGGCGCATTCCGCCATCGCCTCGATCACGGGACGGCGGAAGTCCTTCGGATGCGGCGAGGTGAAGCGAATCCGCTCGATCCCGTCGACGGCGTCGCACGCGCGCAGGAGCTCGCCGAACTCGGTGCCGAGCTCACGTCCCCAGGAGTTGACGTTCTGGCCGAGCAGCGTGATCTCTTTCACGCCCTCGGCCGCGAGGCCGCTGACCTCCGCGAGGATCTCGCCCGGGCGCCGCGAGACCTCTCGCCCCCGCACCGCAGGGACGATGCAGTAGGCGCACTTCGAGTTGCAGCCCATCGAGATCTGCACCCAGGCCTGGAAGCGCCGTTCGCGGTGCATCGGCAACGTCGCGGCGAACTGCCGCTCCCCGGCGATGCCAAACGCGCTGCGCGCGATACCGAAGCCGCCGGCGCCGAGCCACTCGCCGAGGTGCGGGATCGAGCCGGGGCCGAACGCGACGTCGACCTCGGGGTAGAGCGAGAAGAGACGTTCGCGCTGCGCCTCCGCGTAGCAGCCGCCGACGGCGATCACGGTCTCCGGGCGGCGACGCTTCTGCGCGATCGCGTCACCGATGTACGCGGCGAACTTCGTGTCGGGCTTCTCGCGGATCGTGCACGTGTTGAAGACGACGACGTCCGCCTCTTCGCGGGACGGCGCCTCGCCGAGCCCGAGGTCCTCGAGCATGCCCTTGATGCGCTCGCTGTCGTGAGCATTCATCTGGCAACCGAACGTCGTGACGTGGTAGTAGCGCACTGCGAGAATCGTAGCCGTGGTCTTCCCGAGCGTCTCAGCTGTCGAGCTCTTCGCTGTCGCCTCGATCGCGCTGCTCCTGATCCCCGGCCCGGCTGTGCTCTACGTCGTTACGCAAAGCGCGGAGCAGGGCCGCTCGGCCGGCCTCGCGTCGGTCGCGGGGATCCACGTCGGCACGTTCGTGCACATCGTCGCCGCGGCCGTCGGGTTGTCGGCCCTCATCCTCGCGTCGGCGGTCGCGTTCAGCGTCGTGAAGTTCGCCGGCGCGGCGTATCTCGTCTACCTCGGCGTTCGAAAGCTGCTTGAACGTGGGACGAACGGCGAGACGGAGCCGCGCCGCGCACCGCTGCGGCACGTCTTCGCCCGTGGTGCCGTCGTCAACGTGCTCAATCCGAAGACGGCGCTGTTCTTCCTGGCGTTCCTGCCGCAGTTCGTGGACGCCGATCGCGGCGCGGTGTGGTCGCAGGTCGTCACGCTGGGACTCGTCTTCGTCGCGCTCGGACTCGTCAGCGACTCCGCGTACGCAATCGCGGGCGACGCCGTCGGCTCCTTGCTACGCCGTCGCGCGAGCGCTATGCGCCGCATCTCCGGGACGATCTACGTCGGACTCGGCGCCGTCGCGGCGCTCGCCCGCCGTTAAGCGGCGTCGATGTGGGCGGCGGGCGCCTCGCGGCGGGCGTCGAGGCGGTTCGCCGCAACGTCTGTCGCGCGGCTCTCGCGGATCACGGTCACCTTGATCTGGCCCGGGTACTCGAGGTGGTCCTCGATCTCGCGCGCGATCTCGTGCGAGAGCAGGACGGCCGTGTCGTCGTCGACCTCCTCGGGCTTGACGATCACGCGGATCTCGCGGCCGGCCTGGAGCGCGTACACCTTCTCGACGCCCGGTCTCGCGGCAGCCAGCTCCTCCAGCGACTCGAGCCGCTTGATGTAGTGCTCGAGGCTCTCGCCCCGTGCGCCCGGACGCGACGCAGAGATCGCGTCGGCCGAGATCAGCAGCACCGCCTCGACGGTCTGCGGCTGCACCTCGTAATGGTGCGCCTCGATTGCGTGCACGACGCCCTGCGTCTCGCCGTAACGGCGCGCGAGCTGCGCGGAGATGAGCGCGTGCGAGCCCTCCACCTCGTGCGTCATCGCCTTGCCGATGTCGTGGAGCAGCGCCGCGCGCTTCGTCGTCTTGACGCCCGCGCCGAGCTCCGCGGCCATCACGCCGCCGAGGTGGACGACCTCCAGCGTGTGCTTGAGCACGTTCTGCCCGTAGCTCGTCCGGTAGCGGAGCCGGCCGAGGATCTTGACGAGCTCCTCGTGGAAGTCGCCGCAGTTCGCCTCGAATACCGCCTGCGCGCCCGCCTGCTGGATGTAGTCCTCGATCTCGGCCTTCGACTGGTAATACATCTCCTCGATCCGCGCCGGGTGGATGCGGCCGTCCTCGATCAGCTTGACGAGCGTCAGCTTGGCGGTCTCGCGGCGGATGCCGTCGAAGGACGAGAGCACGACCGCCTGCGGCGTGTCGTCGATGATGAAGTCGACGCCGGTGAGATGCTCGAGGGCCCGGATGTTTCGCCCCTCGCGGCCGATGATCCGCCCTTTCATGTCGTCGGACGGGAGCTCGACGAGGGTCACGGTCGTCTCGGCGGCGTGCGACGCGGCCACGCGCTGGAGCGCGTCGGCGACGAGGTTCCGCGCGCGACGTTTTGCCTCGGTCCGCGCCTCCTCCTCCATCTGGCGCACCTGCCGCGCGAGCTCGTGCCGGATGAGGTCCTCCGAACGCTCCAGCAGGTGCTGTTTCGCCTCCGCGACCGTCATGCCGGACAGCCGCTCCAGCTCCCGCACCTCGCGTTGCTTGGCCTCCTTGAGCTCTGCGTGCAGCGTCTTCGAGGCCTCCTCACGGTCGGCGAGGCCCTGCTCGCGCCGGGAGAGCTCGAGGAGCCTGCGCTCCAGCTCCTCGTCCCTTGCCTGTAACCGCTCCTCGAGTCGCGCGACCTGGCTGCGGCGCTCGTGCACCTCGGCCTCGATCTCGGCGCGCAGGCGGACCGCCTCCTCGCGCGCCTCGACCCGCGCTTCCCGCCGCATCGCCTCCGCCTCGCGCTCGGCGTCGTCCAGCAACTGCTGGCGCGTGCGCAGGGCCCTGTCGAAGCGGGATGCGCCGATCGAGCGGATGCCGACGACACCCAACACGCCGCCGACTGCGAGACCGATCAGTATCCCAGCGGCGACGAGCACGAATGCACCTCCGGTCGGGTGCCGGCACGCGGGATCCCGAATCGTGCGGAGCCGAAACCGTGGCGCAGTGCGCCACGAGAGCTGTTACTCGTCTACGTCGCTAGGTGAGGTCGGTCGGTGGACGTTGTTCTCTCGGGGTTCGCTCGTTCGATTCGGAAAACGTCGTGTGCAGGCAAATCGTCGAATTCAGAGTCTTCATCCTACCGCTCGTCACCCCTCCAATGCAAAGCCGCGCCGCACGAGCCACGTCGCGCCCTTGTCGCCGAAGCGTGCAAGGCGCTCACGCTCGGGCTCGATTCCGGCGAGCGCGTCGTCGGCGGCCAGCCCGCGCTGCTCGAGGTCGGCGCGGATGTACGCATCGCCGTAGCCCCGTTCGGCAAGCCGTTCGGCCCTCAGTGCCGCCGTGCGCTCGTCGTCGAGGTACCCGAGGCGCTCCAGCTCGTCGAGCGCATGCTGCCGCTCGCTCTCGTCGAAGCCGCGCTGAGCAAGCCGTGCCTCGAGCTCGGCGCGCGAGCGGTCGGCCGCGCGCAGGGCGCGGAGAGCAACGTTCTCAGCTTTCTGCGACGGCAACCTCTTCGCGCGCCTTCGCGGCGTCCTCTGGAGCGGCAGTCGGCAGCAGCCGGGCGGAGACGACCTGGTCCGGCCCGATCTGCAGCTGGAGCGCCGCCAGGATCTGCTGCGTCACGTCCGGGTGCTCGCGCAGGAAGGCCGTCGCGTTGTGCCGGCCCTGGCCGAGCCGCTCGTCGCCGAAGCTGAAGTACGAGCCGGACTTCTGCACGGCCTTGCGCTCGATCGCGGCGTCGAGCACGGTGCCCTCCCACGGGATACCGAGCCCGTACATGATGTCGAACTCCGCCTGCTTGAACGGGGGTGCGACCTTGTTCTTGACGACCTTCACGCGAACGCGGTTGCCGATCGCCTCGACGCCGTCCTTGAGCGTCTCGATCCGCCGGATGTCGAGCCGGACCGACGAGTAGAACTTCAGCGCGCGCCCGCCAGGGGTCGTTTCGGGCGAATTGTGCACGACGACGTTGTTGGCGATGTAACTGTGATTGCCCTCGATCTCGAGGTCATATCGCTGCCGCTTGTGAGGTGCTGGCGGCGTCCGATACTTGCGCAAGACTCGGGCGGCAACTGGGCGCAGCGTCGTTCTCGAGGCGAGCCGTGTTCCGTTTAGATGGGCGTCACTGTGATCGGGGTGCCACTCGAAGCGGCCGCGGAGGTCGGGATGGAGCTTGTAGGCAACGGACGGATGAATGTACGGTGCGATCCGCTCGTGGAACATCTGCGTCCTCTCGCCGCTGAAGAGCAGACCTCTTTCGGTCACGGTTGGCCGGCCCATGCCCAACTCGTGACAGCGGCGGGCAAGCAGCTCGCGGTGCTTGCGGTCAAGGCTTTTCGCGCAGATCTCCGCCTTCCCGTGGCCCCAGCGCGCGTAAGTACCCGAAAACGTTCCGTCATCCGCGTACCACACGGCGACCGCACGCGCGTCCAATGCTGCAACAACCTGCTCGTCGACAGCGCATTTGTGGCCACCGCTCCGGTAGACCGACTCATGCAGCCACGCGAGCTGTTGCATTGGAATGCAATCGAACCCCACGCCTGACCCGGTTGGCGCAACGCCATGCGCGAATGGCGCGAGCATCTCGTGCTTCCATTCGACGTACTCCTGCTGAGCGACACCGTGGCCCACGCGGAACTTGATGTTCTGCGTAGATACGCGACGCAGAGAACCGTCGCCCAGCACGCCACCGAGGATCATCTGTAGCTGATCGTCTGAGAGCGCGTAGTGCTTGGCCGCAACCAAGATTTCGTCGCCCTCCTCAATCTCAAAAGCATGACGCTCCCCCTCCGGCGTGAAGACAAGATGGTTCGGTGTACAGGTGAGCTGATGGCGGCCCTGCCGTCCCTCGGCCTCGAACCGGAGCCAGTCTTCCGTCTCCCCGTTCCGGAAGTAATTCACGACACGCTTTGGCGAGATCGTTCCCGTATCGGGATTCATCGACATGACCTCAACCGGCAAGCGCTCGTTGACGATCTTTCCAATCCGCTCCTTTGTTCCGTCAGCAAGCAGAACGTGCGTATTCGCGGATAGGCATCCAAACATGACCCCGATCTTCTCGCGCAGCTGATTCGTGAATAGGCAGATCGTGTCGGTGCGGTTGAGCGTGCCGGCGAGCTTTCGGAGCGCCTGGCTCATCAGCCGCGCCTGCAGGCCGACGTGGCTGTCGCCCATCTCGCCCTCGATCTCGGCCTTCGGCGTCAGCGCGGCGACCGAGTCGATCGCCACCACGTCGAGCGCGCCGGAGCGGATGAGCAGCTCGGTGATCTCGAGCGCCTGCTCGCCGGTGTCCGGCTGCGAGACCAGGAGGTTGTCGATGTCGACGCCGATCTTCTTGGCATAGGCCGGGTCCATCGCGTGCTCGGCGTCGATGAACGCGCAGATCCCGCCGCGGCGCTGCGCCTCGGCGATCACGTGGTAGACGAGCGTCGTCTTGCCGGACGACTCGGGCCCGAAGATCTCGACGATGCGGCCGCGGGGCAGGCCGCCGATGCCGAGCGCGAGGTCGAGCGATAGCGAACCGGTCGATACGGCGCCGACCGACACGGCGGCGCGGTCGTTCATCTTCATCACGGCGCCCTTGCCGAAGTTCCGCTCGATCTGCCCGAGGGCCGTCTCTAGCGCCTGTTCACGATCCACCGCTCCTCCTTTTTACAAACAGAGCACGATCCACCGCTCCTCCTTTTCAGCAAGCCTTGCACGGTCCACTCTCTCCTCCTAAACGCACCGATTCGAAGACGACATACTCCGCCCCGCTCGGGCGCAGCACGGAAAGGTAAGCAGCAGCCTCGGACGTCACCACGGGACGGAGCTCCGGCAATGTTGGGCGAAGCCGGGGCCGCTCGCGGAAGCGGAGCACGGTGACGTGCGGAAGCCACGTCTCGCGCTCGACGCGCCCGAGCAGGTCGCGCTGAAGCCCCAGAGCAAGCCGCTGCGCGCCCTCGTCCTGCGTGAAGACGAGCATGCCGACGCTTCGCGTCTCCCGATATCTCGACACCTCGAACGTGAACGGGCCCACGCCGGCAGAGCGGCGTCGCAGGGCCTCGACCACGTCGGCCAGCCTGCTGCGAGGCTGCCAGCCCAGGAAGGCGAGCGTGAAATGCAGGTTGTCGCGGGGGACGATCCGCCCACGGTCGAGTCCCGCCTGCCAACCGGCGATCGCGTCCATTGCGTCGTCGGGAAGGCGCAGGCCGCAGAAGAGCCTGACTTTCTCATCGCCCTCGACCTTAGCGGCCTCGGTCATACGGGAGTGTCGCGGCTCTGTGTCAAGAGCCGCCGCAGCAGATGGAGCGAGGCGACAGTCGCGCGGCGACGGATCGAGTCGCGGTCTTGCCCGTACGTGAATTCGATCCCGCGGGACGCGTCGGGCGTCTCGGCGTGCACGTACACAAGCCCGACCGGCTTTTCGACGCTCCCGCCGCCCGGCCCGGCGATGCCCGTCACCGATACGGCGACGTCTGCGTGCAAGCGCTCGCGCGCGCCGGCCGCCATCGCCGCGGCGGTCTCGGCGGAAACGGCGCCGTACCGCTCGAGCGTTTTCGCGTCGACGCCGAGCTCGCGTTCCTTCACCTCGTCCGCATACGCGACGACCGAGCCGAGGAAGACGTCGCTCGAGCCGGGCACGGACGTGAGCCGCGCCGCCACCAGGCCGCCGGTGCACGACTCGGCGGTCGCGAGCGTCCACCTGCGGGCGCGGCAGAGCTCGAGCACGATCTCCTCGACGCCGCGCTCCTCCTCGCTGAAGAGGTGCCGCCCGAGCCGCTCGCGCAAGGCGGACGCGAGCGCGTCAGCCGGCCCGTACAGGTCGACATGGATCTCGAAGTCACGGGCGCAGATCGTCGCAGCGACGCCCGGAGGCTCTCCCCCGGCCTCCGCCAGCGCCCGCGCGACTTCCGACTCGCTTGCGCCGAAGAAGCGGAGGACGCGGTGCGCCGGCGGGGCCGCCTGGTCGAGCACGCGTCGCACCGGCTCCGTCTCGAGGGCGCGCGGCCACAGCCGTTGCAGCTCGGCGGGCGGCCCCGGCAGGACGATGACGGCCGCCCGGCCGGCCTGCAGCACCAGGCCCGGGGCCGTGCCCGCCAGGCCCAGCGACGCAGCTCCGTCGGGCAGCGTCGCCTGCTTGCGCACGCCCGCCTCGAAGTCCGCGTACGGGCGCCGCAGCCGCTCTGCGAAGGCCCGCGAGATCCGCTCGATCTCGGCCTGGAGCCCCTCGTCGACCCTCAGCGGGAGCCCTGCGGCGCGCGCGACGAGCTCCACGGTCCGGTCGTCGTGCGTCGGCCCCAGCCCGCCCGAGACGACGCAGAGGTCTGCGCGCAGCCCTTCCGCCAGCGCCCTTTCGAGCTCCTCCTCCTCGTCCCCGACGATTGCGATGCGCGCGGGCGGGAGCCCCAGCCGGACGAGCTCGCGCGCGAGGAACGGTCCGTTGCGATCGTCCCGGTCGCCCCGGACCAGCTCGCTACCCGTGACGACGACGTAACTACGCAGGCGCGAAGATGCCACGCGCGGTGACGAGGAACGCCTGCGGCTTGCCGCCGGGGTAGGTCACGCGCTTGCCGTTCACGATCACGCGCAGGTTGCTGGGCGTGCCGGTGTTGACCCAGATCGACCGCCTCGTGAAGTGCTTCGCCTCGCCGGGCGACAACTCCACGTTCTGGAGCAGCACCTTGCCGGTGGGGCCGCCCTTGTGCACCGCGAGCAGCGAGACATTGCTGCGCACCGCGCGCAACGTGATCCGCGCCTTCGCCGGCTGCACGTGCGTCTGCTTGTGCTTGGCCTTCTGTTTTGCCCCTGACCCGTTCGCCGGCGACATTCCCGCAACGTGCTGCGTCGAAGGCGAGCCCGACGTCCACGCGACGATCACGAGCGCGGTCACGACGGCGATGCCGGCGAGCGCCGCGATCAAGACGCTGCCCTGGACGCGGCGGTGGCTCCGTGCCTGCGCCGTGCGCCGCGCACGGATCGTCTGCATCTCCTCGGGAGCGACGTAGCGCGAGTTGAACTCGTCGACGTACAGCTGCCCGTCCAGCCCGAGGTAGTCGGCGTACGTTCGCAGGAAGCCCTTGATGTAGGCCTGCGCCGGGAGCGCGTCGAAGTGCTCCTCCTCGAGCGCCTGCAGATACTTGCCGCGAATCTTCGTGCCGGACTCGATCTCCGGGAAGTCGAGCCCCTGGCGGAGGCGCGCTTCTCTCAGGCTGGAACCGATCTCGAACAAGGCGCGTCCAGTGTAGACCGGTTACGCCGAGAGGTGGTTCAACAATTCGTAGACGCCGACGGAGAGCGCGCCCGCAGCCGCGAGATACACGCCGAGCGCGCCGAGCAGGCGCCCGGCTCGTGTCGGTCCCCTGCCTCCCACGCGGCCGATCGTCCGCTCCGTCCGCCGACGCGCACCGCGCGCGAGCACGAGGGACACGACCCCGAGGACGAGCGCCGGCGGGACCGACCACCCCGCCCTGAGGAGCTCGATGTCCCGGTAGTGCGTGTACGCCACGCCTGCCGGCACCGCCGCCACCGAGAGCAGGCCGACGACGACCGAACCCCAGGCGCGCGCGTTCGGCCGGCTACTGCTTCGTGTAGGGACGGCCAATCGCTGCAGGAGGAATCGAGCGGCCGATCACGCCGGCCACGGCGATGAGTGTGAGGACGTAGGGCAGAGCGTTGAAGAGCAGAGGCACCTGGCTGCCCGACGAGAAGTAGTCGGGGAGGCGGTCCGCGAGAGCGCTCGAGAAGCCGAAGAGCAGCGCGGCGGCGAACGCGCCGAGCGGCCGCCAGTTCCCGAAGATGAGCGCGGCGAGCGCAATGAACCCCCGGCCGCCGGTGATGTTCTGGTCGAACGTGTGGACGAACCCGAGCGAGAGGTATGCACCGCCGAGGGCCGAGAGCGCACCGGAGGTGATGACTCCCGCGTAGCGGATGGCATAGACGGAGATCCCGACGGTGTCGGCCGCGCGAGGATGCTCGCCGACGGCGCGGATCCTGAGCCCGAGCGGCGTGCGGAACATGACGATGTACGAGACGACCAGTACGACGAAGCTCAGCCAGATCATCAGGTTCAGCGACCCGAAGATCGGCCCGATGAAGTACATGTCCTGCAGGCCGCCGATGTTGACGTCCGGAATCTCCGGGATGTTCGTCGGCGCGCCGTTCTCGCCGTAGATGTCGACGAACAGGTAGCCCGTGATGCCGAGCGCAAGGAAGTTCACCGCCGTCCCGGTCACGATCTGATCGGCCTTCAGGTGGATCGCGAAGAACGCGTGGACAAGCGCCAGCGCCATCCCGGCGACCATCGCGATGAGGATCCCCAGGATCCACGAGTCCGTCCTGCCGGCTCCCCAGATCCCGAAGAACGCGCCCATCAGCATCATCCCCTCGAGGCCGATGTTCACGACCCCGCTCCGCTCCGAGAACATCCCGCCGATCGCCGCGAACGTCAGGGGCGTCGCGTAGCGCAGCGCCGACGCGAAGAGCGCCGACCAGACGACGACGTCGGTGAGGTTCGACTCGCTCGACCTCGTCGCCAGCACGCCGAGGGCGATTCCGAGCAGGCCCACTGCCACCGCGCCCCAGCCGGCGCGGCCCGCGCCGCGCGTCACCGACCAGATCCCCGCCGCGTTAGCCAGGAGGCCGAACAGAACCGGCAGGACGACCGTCCGCGCTGACAGCGGCGGCAGCGCCAGCCAGAAGGCCAGGCAGCCGAAGACGATGCCCGCAACCGCCACGCCGCGCGGTCCGCTCAGACGCGCGAGCGTCGTCCGCCGAAGCGATTCCGCGAGCGAGGTCATGCCCCGCCCTCGCCGGCGGCGGGCGCCGCCTGCGCCCGTTTGCGCACACCGGGGAGGCGCCGCCGGATCTGCCAGAGGTAGAGCACGAGCAGGTCCGCGCCCACGAAGAGGACGACGAGTCCCTGAATCAGCAGGGTCAGGTTGTCTGCGAGCTCCGGTTTGAAGACAGCGGGGTCGAGGTTGCGCGTCGACGTCCCGGTCAGCAGCGCGCCGAACAGCAACGCCGCGAGACCGACGCCGATCGGCTTGTTTCGCCCGAGCAGCGCGACCGCGATTCCGATGAAGCCGATCTGCGACGACTGCACGTCGTTCACCGCGAGGCGGTATTGCCAGCCGAGGATGTCGACCGCACCGCCGATGCCCGCGAACACGCCCGCGATCGCCATTGCGAGGAAGTAGTTCCGGCCGACCGCGATGCCGCCGTACCGCGCCGCGTCCGGGTTGAAGCCGACGGCGCGAACCTCGTAGCCGAGTGTCGTGCGGCTGATGACGAGCCAGTACACGACGATCGCGACGAGCGCCATCAGGAAGCCGATGTGCAGGCCCTGCAGCACGGGGTTTCCCCAGAAGACGTGGAGCTTCGAAGAGTCGGCGACGTCGTTCGAGATCGGCTCTGCCTGCCGCGCCGGATTGTTGTTCTGCAAAGGCCCGCCCAGCCCGAACAGAAAGCTTCCGAACCAGAACACTATCCAGTTGAGCATGATCGTCACGATCACCTCGTGGGCCCCGACGGTCGCCTTGAGGAGCCCGGCGACGCCCGCCAGGAGCGCGCCGGCGAGTGCGGCGGCTGCGATCGTGAGGGCCGCGTGGGGGATGTGCGCCATGCCGGCGAACGATCCGCCGACCCAGACGGCCGTGATCGCGCCGAGCATGTACTGGCCCTGCCCGCCGATGTTGAAGAGGCCGCAGCGGAAGGCGAAGGCAACCGCGAGCCCGGTGAAGACGAGCGCGGTCGTCAGGACGAGCGTCGTCTGGAGGTTGTACGCCGTGTGCGACGCGAAGCTGTTCGTGTTCCATGGGAACCACACGCGGGTGTCGGAAAACGGAAGCCCGATGTCGTAGGAGCCGACCTTGAAGAACCAGTTCAATCCGGTTCCGTCGAAGATCGCGCGGTAGGTCGAGAGAGGGTTCTTTCCCGTGGTGATGAGGACGACGAGCCCGCCGATGAAGAACGCGAGGAGCGTCGTGATGAGCGGAGTGACGAGCCCACCCGCGCGCTGGTAAAAGGCCAACCGCTCGGCGACGCTCGGCGCGTAGCCGCCCGGCTCCGCGTGCGGCGGTTCCTCCATGAGCTCCGGCGGTGTGTGGGCTCCGTCCTCGGTCAAGCCGCAGCTTCCTTCCGGCCTCCACCCGTCATCGCGATGCCGAGCGTCTCCTCGCTCACGTCCGGGGCGTACTCGCCGACGATCCGGCCCTCGTAGATGACGAGGATCCTGTCGGAGAGGGAGAGGATCTCTTCGAGCTCGAGCGAGACGAGCAGGATCGCGCGCCCCTCGTCACGCTCTTCGACCAGCCGCCGGTGGAGGAACTCGATCGCGCCGACGTCGAGCCCGCGGGTCGGCTGAGCTGCGATCAGCACCTTCGGATCGCGCGTCACCTCGCGCGCGACGACGACCTTCTGCTGGTTCCCGCCCGAGAGCGCCGACGCGGGCGCAGTGGGTCCCGCGCCGCGAACGTCGAACTCGCGGATCAACCGCTGCGCGTTGGCGAGCAACCGGCCCGGACGGAGCCAGCCGAAACGCGCGTTCGGCGGCTCGCGGTAGTCGTGCAGAGCGAGGTTCTCCGCGAGGGAGAACTCGAGCACCAGGCCGCGTCGCAAGCGGTCCTCCGGAATGTGGCCCAGACCCGAGTCGAGCCGGTTCCGGACGTTGGCGGAGGTGATGTCGTGCCCGACGAGCTGGACGCTCCCGCCGGTGGCCTTGCGCAGCCCGGTCAGCGCCTCGACGAGCTCCGTCTGGCCGTTGCCGTCGACCCCGGCCAGGCCGAGGATCTCGTTCGCGCGTACGGACAGGCTGACGTCCGTCACGACCTGGAGCCCGCGGTCGTCGTGCACCGACAGGTGCTCGATCTCGAGCAGCGCCTCTCCCGGTTGCGCGGCCTTCTTGTCGACGCGGAGCAACACCTCGCGCCCGACCATCATCGTCGCGAGAGACTGCTCGGTCGCGCCGGCGGCGGGAACGGTGTCGATGCGCTTCCCGCGGCGCAGCACGGTGATCCGGTCCGAGATCGCCCGCACCTCGTGGAGCTTGTGGCTGATGAAGATGATCGCCATCCCCTCCTGCTTCAGCGTCCGCAGGATCTCGAACAGATCGGTCGCTTCCTGGGGAGTCAGCACGGCCGTCGGCTCGTCGAGGATGAGGATGTCCGCGTTGCGGTAGAGCGCCTTGAGGATCTCGACGCGCTGCTGCTGCCCGACGGTGATGTCCTGGATCTTCACGTCGGGATCGACGTTGAAGTTGAACGAGCGCGCAAGCTCACGGACCCGCCTGTCGGCGGCGGCGTGGTCGAGCAGGATCCCCGCGTGCCGCGGCTCGTTGGCGAGGACGATGTTCTCCGCCACGGTCATCACGGGGATCAGCATGAAGTGCTGATGCACCATGCCGATGCCGTGCTCGATGGCATCCTGCGCCGAATGCATGACGACCGGCTCGCCCTTGACGCGCATCTCGCCCTCGTCGGCCTTGTAAAGGCCGTAGACGATGTTCATCAGCGTGGACTTGCCGGCGCCGTTCTCGCCGAGCAATGCATGCACCTCGCCCCGCCGCAGGTCGAAGTCGACGTGGTCGTTGGCGACGATCCCCGGGAAGCGCTTCGTGATCCCACGCAACTCGAGCACTGGCGGGGCGTCGGCCATCCGCGCCGATTCTATGCGGGCCGCGAGCGGCAGGTCACGGGCTCCGTCCGCGTAGCGAACGGAGCCCGTGCTTGCGAGAGATCGTGCTTAGAGCGTTGCCGGAGGCTTGATCTTGCCCTTGATGATCAGGGGCCTGAGCGCATTCATCTGCTTGACGAACGCCGCGCAGTTGCACTTCGGGCTGATCTTGCCGACGTCCTGGCCGCCGTTCTTCAGATTGAAGACGAGGTCGGTGCCGGTCTTCAGCGTGCCGGCCTTCGCCTTCTGGAAGAAGCTGAACACAGCCGTGTCGACGCGCTTCACGCCCGACGTGAGGATGTGCGTGCCGAGGTAGTACTGGTCGGCGTCGACGCCGATCCCCCACTTTTTCTTGGACTTCGCCGCGTCGAGTGCGCCGAGGCCGCAGCCGCCGGCCACCTGGAACACCGCGTGCGAGCCCTTGGCGATCTGCTTCAGCGCGAGCTCCTTGCACTTCGGAGCGGCTGAAGGCGGGAACTGGCCCGAGTAGTCGATCAGGACGCTGATCCTCGGGTTCGCCTTCTTGGCGCCGGCGCGGTAGCCGGCGATCCAGTTGTCCACCGACGGGATCTTCTGCCCGCCGACGGCGCTGATGACCTGCTTGCCGCCCTCACGCTTCGTCATCAGGCCGGCGAGGTAGCCGACGAGATAGCCGGACTCCTCCGACTTGAACGTCAGACCGACGGCGTTGGTCGGCTTGTCCGTCAGCGCGGCCTGCGGGAAGTCGACGATCGCCCACTTCACGGCCGGAAACTGCTTGGCCGCCGTGTTCAGGTCGGTCGCCAGCAGGAATCCGGTCGCGACCACGTCCGTGTATCCGCCCTGCGCCGCCGCGACCATGTTCGGCAGGTAGTCCTGGCTCGACTTCGAGATGAAGGCGCGCGTCTCGATGCTCAGCTGACTCTGTGCCTTCAGCCGGCCGACGTTGGCCAGATGGTTGAACGACTTGTCGTTCAACCCGGCCGTGTCGGAGACGATGGCGCCTTTGACCGTCGCCCCGGGTGCTGCAGACCCCGAATCGCTCTTGAGAAGTGCGCCGCCTGCGGCGAGCCCGGCCGCGAGCACGCCGACGAGCGCGAGCGTAACCCAGCGAGAAACCTTCACTTGCCCTCCTAGTTCGTTTGCAGTCCCACAGAGAATGGGACATCCGTTTGCGGTCCCGAAGAGGTGGGACGACCGATCCTAACGCGGTGTTAGGCCCTCGGTCTAGGAGTTAACACGTTCCAAATCTCCCTCGCCGATCAGCACCCGGCGCGGCTTGGAGCCCTCGTAGCCGGAGATGATCCCGCGCCGCTCCAGCATGTCGATCAGGCGGCCGGCACGCGTGTAGCCGACCCGCAAACGTCGCTGGATGAGGGAAACGGACGCGGTCTGCGTCTGGACGACGATTTCGATTGCGCGCTCAAGCAGCGGATCCTCGTCGGGGTCGAACTCGCCGTCGCCGAGCTCGTCCTCGCTCGGCTCCACCTCGGGCGCCACGAGCAGCGACTCGTCCAGCTCCTGCGGCCGCTGGGCGCGGCACTGCTCCACGACCAGCGCGATCTCCTCCTCGCTGACGTAGGCGCCCTGGAGGCGCTGCAGGCGCGACGTCCCGAGCGGCTTGAATAGCATGTCGCCCTGGCCGAGCAGCGACTCGGCGCCGTTCCCGTCGAGGATCACGCGCGAGTCCGTCTGGGACGAGACTGCGAACGCGATCCGCGACGGCACGTTCGCCTTGATCATTCCCGTGATCACGTCCACCGACGGACGCTGTGTCGCGAGCACGAGGTGGATGCCGACGGCGCGCGACTTCTGCGCGAGGCGGATCACGGCGTCCTCCACGTCCTGCGGCGTGATCATCATCAGGTCCGCGAGCTCGTCGATCACGACGAGCAGGTACGGGAGCGGCGCATCGCCGCGCGACCGCAAGGCGCGGTTCGCCTCGGACAGGCTGCGCGCGCGGAGGAGCGACAGCTTCTCGTAGCGGCGCTCCATCTCGGCGACGACGTTGGCGAGCGCGATCGCCGCCTGCTTCGGCGACGAGACGACCGGTGTGAGCAGATGCGGGATCGACTCGTAGTAGCCGAGCTCGATCCGCTTCGGATCGACGAGGATCATGCGCACCTCGTCCGGCGTCGCGCGGAGGAGGATCGACGTGAGGATCGTGTTGATGCACCCGGACTTGCCCGAGCCGGTCGTCCCCGCGATCAGGATGTGCGGCATCCGCGCGAGGTCGGTCCAGACGGCGTTGCCGGAGATGTCCTTCCCGAGCCAGACGGCGAGCGGCGACGCCGTCTGCGGCAGGTCGTCGAAGATGTCGCCCAAGGTGACCAGGTTCGGCGAGAGATTCGGGACCTCGACGCCGACGGCCTGCTTGCCCGGGATCGGCGCGAGGATGCGGATCTCCGTCGTCGCCAGCGCGTAGCTCAGGTCGTCCTTGAGCGCCGAGACCTTCGAGACCTTCGTGCCCGGCGCGAGCTGCAGCTCGTAACGCGTGACGCGCGGGCCGGCGATGCGTCCGGAGAGTGTTGCGTCGATCCCGAAATGCTCGAGCGTCTGGACGAGGAGCTCGCCGATCCGGTCCGCAGCGGCGGGGTCGGCCTTCCCGTTCGCCTGTGACCGGTGCAGGAGGCTGCGCTCCGGCAGCACGTACTCGACGTGCTGGTCCGCGCTCGTGACGTCGAAGAGCGTCGGCGGATCCTCCTCGAGCGGCTCGGGCCGGACGAGCAGCGGCTGCGGCTCGGCGCCCACGACGTCCGGAAAGTCGTGGACGGCGTCGAGCGGCGGCCGCGGCTTCTCGCGCGTCTTCGGCGGCGCGGCCATGGTGCTGCTTGCGGGCCGCCGCCTTGCCGCGGAGCGGACCGCGTGGCCCGAGCGTCGCACGACGGCGCCGGCTGATGCGCCCGAGAGCAGCAGCGTTCCGACGACGAGAGCGAGGACGCCGAGAATCGGCGCGCCTGGGCCGAGTAGCGCACCGAGGCCGCCGCCCAGCGCCCAGCCGAGGAAGCCGCCGTGAGCGGTCGCGAGCGTCGTCAGGAGGCCGAACGTCAGGACCGCGAGGCCGACGCGAAACGGGCGGAAGTCGACGAGCTCGCTGCGTGCGACCATCAGCGAGCCGACGGCGACGAACGCGAGCGGCACCAGGTACGCGGCGGCGCCGACGAAGCCGTGGACGGCGTCTGAAAGGGGCCCGCCGACGATGCCGCCGTTCCACCCGCCGTAGAGCACGATGCCGAGGAAGAGGCCCGCGGCGACGAGCCCCAGGCCGTACAGCTCGGAGTAGCGGCCGTGCGGTCGCCTTGTCTTCGGCCGCGTCGTCCGCTTCTTGACGCGCGAAGGCACGCGCGGCGTGAGGCCGCGCTTCTTCTTCCTCTTCTTGGCCGCCACGCGCGCGACTTCTGCGTCGTGGCGTCGAGTCCTCCGCGGAACAACCGTCAGTTCCCAACCCAGGCCAGGCGTCATAGGCATTCGCCTGCGCCAGGGCGCGGCAATGACGCCAGAGCCGCCACCTAGGATCCGGCTGACATGGGCGCCTTCGAAGACGCCGTTGCGACGTGGCGGGATCTAGCCTTCCCGCCAGGTAGTGCGACTGACGCGCTAGACGAGCTTCACGCCGACCTCGCGCTGGCCGACACGTGGGTGGCTGACTTGGTGATTCCCTTTGTCGAGCATGGCGTGCACAAGCCCGCTCGTGTTGATGTCGTCAAGGGCCTCCGCGACCTGGGCGCGCGGGCACTCGAGCTAGAGCAGAGAAGCGACAACGCCGACCGACGACTGGCCGCGGCCTACAGCGACTACGCAGCGGTACTCCTCCGGGTTTACGCGGCTTTCGTGGCGCGAGTCTCGTCAGGCGATTGACCCGGTAGAACCGATCCGGAGAGAGGATCGCCGGTTGGGCCAGCGTTCGGGAATGTCGCCCGACGCCGCCGCGGGGTCATTCGTCGTCGTGGTCGGCGGTGGCGGTTGGATACCGGGGGCGCCCGGTGGGCCGGTAGACCTGGATCGTTACGCCCTTCGAGTCGGCTCGCGAGTCGACCAGGTCAAGCGCAATGTCCGGGCCGGCGTCGGGGAACAGCCGCGTGCCCTGGCCGAGGACTACGGGGACGATGAGCA
>WNGE01004166.1_pt1 | contig 22110 bp, 12 predicted proteins | sample 5400651 | NCBI WGS metagenome assembly WNGE01 (sample SAMN13153370, study PRJNA577476) | soil metagenome | isolation source: 60 cm soil or saprolite under grassland replicate 2 | place: USA:California | collected 2016-06-15 | reverse complement strand
GCACGAGCCTCGCGTTCCTTCTGTACAGTCTTTGGATCGCGCCGCTTGATGAGATGCCGCAAGACCTCTTCCGAAACCTTGAGTGTACGATCGAGTTCAATTACCGTCTCAGGGGTCAGAATCATGTCTATGAATACATAAAATCCGTCGCGGTGGTGTTGAATGGGGTATCCCAGGCGACGACGCCCCCATTGGTTAACTCTGACGACCTCGCCGTTATAATTCGCGACGACCTGTTCGACACGGTCTAAAATTGCCCGTGTTTGCTCTTCACTGACTTCGGGGCTGAGAATGAATCCAAGTTCGTAATCTCGTCTCACGAAGTCACCTCCTTCCTTTGGGTTTGCACCTGGTCAGATTTACCTCTGAAGTGCCGGTTGAGATGAGTACCTACCTACATCTACTGGTAGAACTCTTTCCCTTCACTCAGGGACTGCCAGAGCAGGTGGAACACCGACTTTATGCCGGTGCATAAGAAGACAGATGCCGCTAAAACTGCGCGGCCTCAGCATGTATTGTCCCGCGATGGTAGCGGGGTGCTCAAAACACCTCGCCATTATAGCATTCTTCGCTATGTCTGACAATAGAGCTAAGGTTTACTAAGAATTCCAACTTCCTATTCCTTCTATACACTAGAAAAACGGAAAAGCGGAAACAATTGAGCGCTTTTTGTAGCAGAACTACTCATTGACAGCAATTGCTCTATGCCCGATACTATGTATGGTGATCGATAGCGCAAAAGGAAGGGTATGAGGGGATACCCACCAAGGGAAGTGGCCTTTGCTCCCTTGCACTCCCAGGGTTGGTGAAACATATGCAGTGGCGTCCAGGCGGTAGAGACAAAAGCTTATATCCAGTGCGCTCGGGCAGAACACAGCCGGCGCTACCCGGCGCTACCTTGCCAACGGCGCCCATTGCTACGCGTTCGCAGTCCTATCCCAATGAGCTGCAAACTCCTGCAAAAAACTGTCCGAATTATGGACGGCGCGCCCTGTTAACGCTTTTGGGCCTGGGAGCGCTCCTGGAATTGCTCTTACTGGCAGTCTATCCTCTGCTCGCTGCCGCTACATCCAGGACGGACGCGGCCAGGCAGGCGTTACTTGGCCTCTTCCCCTGGCTACCACACCTCTATTGGACTTCCGTGTTGCCCTTCGTTGTAACAGCGCTTTCACATGTCCCACTCTTCGTCCTCGCTCATGAAGGTTTGGGTACGGTGGATGGAAACGCCAACTTGCTCTTATTCTTGCTCGGACTGGCTTTTGTAATCACGTTCCTCGCAGGACGTGTAGGAGATCGTGTGCTACGAGAACGGCTCTCGCTCAACGATACCCGCGCGTTGTTCAGCACAATCATCATCCTGACAGGCGTCTTTGGCGTGACCTGTTACTTTGCTCCTGCTATCCTGTCGCAGGGGATGTTTCTCTATGGCATATATGGACACCTGGTTACCATTTATCATGTGAACCCATACGCGGTCTCTCTTACGGCTTTCCCGCATGAACTATTACAAAGAGGTATTGTCAACGGCACACAAAGTGTGACAGCCCCCGGTCCAGTCTGGATAGATATATGTATTCCCGTGGTACTGCTGGCGCGCGATAGCGTCGCGAATGTCCTCCTGCTGTTCCGTGGTATTGGCCTGGCATCACATCTCATCAATACTGTGCTCATCTGGGTTATGCTGGCGAAACTGAAACCAGAGATGCGGATATCTGCCACCATACTCTATGGCTGGAATCCGCTGGTTCTGCTGCTGAGCATCAATGGAATGCACCTGGATGTAGTGGTCGTCCTCTTCATTTTACTGGCGATTTTCTTCTTTCAACGCAAATCGCCCATTTTAGGCTGGGTATTGATGCTTCTGGCGATGCTTATCAACATGTTAACGATCCTGCTACTGCCGCTCTTTTTCCGCCTTTTGCTGAAAGAAGCTCAAACAATACCCTCTAGATGGCGTGTGTTCTGGTGGATGTCGGCTGCCGGTGTCTCTGCCCTGGTTGTCATACTGGCATACGCGCCTTACTGGTCGGGCTGGGGCTTAGCAGGTTTGCTTACCTATACGCAACAAGTCTTTTTACAAGACAAGGCGATCAATTCGCTTGATGCTGCGCTCATCAACCTGCCCGTGACATTGCCCCCGGTGCTGTCCTGGCTGGTTGCTCCTCACCACTGGACGATTTTCGTCACTGTGACGGTTGGCGCTCTGCTGCTGCTTGGCTGCTGGTTAGCCGACACCGTCGAACTAGTCGTGTTGTTCAGTAGCTGGATCGCCCTGGCGCTACTTGTCTTGATGCCCACCTACTGGCCCTGGTATGCCCTATTGCCAGTGGCTCTGGCGCTGTCTTCAGCCAGCCGTCGCACTATGTTGCTGGCTATACTGCTCACGATGGGGGCCCTGCTCAGTTGTTACTTCTGGCTCTGGCAGCCTCCCTGGACAGGCCAGGCTCTGGTGACGATAGGTTTTCCACTCCTCGCCTGGGGATGGATACTCTTCTTATCCACAACCTGGGAAATGACTCATGCTAATGTGCCGCAGCCAGTAGCGCAGGGCACGAAACCGGCGAGCAGGGGTCTATCGCGACCTTGGGGAGGCAGGTAGGATTGACAATAGCCTAGAAAAAGGTATGATATTCAATAACTGCCGCTAAAGTAAAAATCACTTTGCCACCCGCGCGGGTGGCAAAGTGATTTTTACTTTCCTTTCCTAATCTCTCGACCGAAAGATCTTCACCCTTCGATAGGGTTCTTTTCCTCTACTGCGCGAGATCAGGTTATAGCGCGTTGCCATCTGGTGCTGCAATCTGCGGATGTAGGCATTGGCTGGAGCCAATTCTGCCGTCGTCAAGCCTTTGTTCAGGACCTGATGAATGGCGTCCTCTGTCTCCAGCAAGGCTCGCGTCGTTGAATCAACTGTATCTTTCCCTTCACCCTCTGCCTCGTCTTCGTCATCAGGCGGCGCGTCCGCCGTAGGAATGTCGAAGACGTGCGCAAGTGCATGCTGCATTTGGGCGACGGTATTGTTTTTCAGGATGATAATCAACTTGCGGTCCTGTTCCGCTTGCTGCAACCGCTCAGGTTGGCGGCGATAGTAATTTTTCAAAGTTATGACAGCATCGGCATCACTCTGGTTGTTCGTGACAATGATGGGTACACGCAGTTGGCGTGCTGACTCTGCCAGGCGGTCGCGGTTCACGCCGAACGGATAGACGCGCAGCGTCTTCATGATCGGCACCGGTTCCTCCATCTCTTCAGGTTTGTAAACCCCTTCGGCCTGAGGAGCACGTTGAGTGGCCAGCAATGCCGTGGGGCGCTGGTGTTCCACGTCCGCTGGAGACGTCCCGGTCGGCGCTAAAGCTCGAAATTGCGTTTGCGGCTGGCTCTGGCTTCGACCGCGTGCGCGCTCATTGCCACCGCCTCCAGCGCTCCCACCGTTACGAAAACCTTGTCCCTGTCCGACCTGGCGAAACTGTCCCCAGTCCTCGTTGCTATTATTGCCACGGCTGGAACGCTCATAGTTTCCACCTGGACCTGCCAGGCGAGGATCGACAGGTCCACCAAGGCCGCCAACGCCCCAGGTCGGTACCTCCATACCACCTGCGGAGATACGGCGCATGGTGACACGCCCACTCTCTTCATCGCGCGTGCGTTCCTCGGCAGTGACGGCGTGCCCTCGCAGCATACTGTCCACCGTTTCAGCGACATCGCGATGCACGATGAGTTCTTGCCAGCTCTGCTGTTCAACCACCACATCGAAGGTCGGTGGCGCTTTACGTTCCAGGATACTCTTCTGTGTATGACGTCGCCGCGCCTCCTCGTCACCAAGGGTCACGGTCTGGATACCGCCGACAAGATCAGAGAGCGTGGGGTTGACCAGCAGGTTACCCAGTGAGTTACCATGGGCAGTTGCCACAAGCTGTACACCGCGTTCAGCAATTGTGCGCGCGGCGGCGGCTTCCAGCTCTGTACCGATTTCATCTATGACGATTACCTGGGGCATATGGTTTTCGACGGCCTCAATCATCACCGCGTGCTGTTCTGCGGTGCGTGCCACCTGCATGCGGCGGGCACGACCAATGCCGTGATGCGGAATATCCCCATCACCTGCGATTTCATTGGAGGTATCGACGACCACTACCCGTTTATTGGCTTCGTCCGCGAGGACGCGAGCTATTTCACGTAGCAGAGTGGTTTTCCCCACACCTGGACGACCGAGAATCAAGATGGATTGACCCTGTTCGACAATATCACGGATCAGGGCAATACTGCCGAGTACCGCTCGACCAATACGGCAGGTCAAGCCGACAACTTTTCCTTTGCGATTGCGTAGGGCGCTAATACGATGGAGCGTGCGCTCAATACCAGCACGGTTATCGTCGCCAAATTCACCGATGCGTTCGACCACGTATTCGAGGTCTGCAGTGGTAATTGGCTCTGTACTAAGGATCACCTCCCCTTCTGGGAACCGGCCTTCGGCGAAACGCCCAAGGTCCATTACGATCTCCAGCAGTTCGCTTCGGTTTTCTAGCCGATTGACCGCGTCGTGGATGCCAGGCGGAAGTGTCGCTAGCAGAGCCTCCAGATCGTCAGTGATCACATGTTGCATAGGCAGTTCTATCACCTCATTGTTGGCGGGAATTGACCGTCCCCAGGCCCTTCACACCATAGACCACTCGTTGCTCAAGTGCGGGGACTGTGCGCTGACGCATAGCCAGGAGCGCTATGTGTCGCACGAGCAGAGCCCTGATGGTGGTTTGCTCGAATCCACTGTTGCGCAGAGCGGCGATTACAAACGACTCGTACTCTCGCACCTGACAATAGATGCTTCTCGTCGTTACACCCTGGTCCTGTAACTTTCTGATTCCAAAGCGCAAAAGCGGTTCAGCAAGTTCAGAATGTTCAGGATGGACAATAAGAGAGAGCTGGTGCGGCGCCGAACCGTGGCCCGGGCAAAGACGCAGCCATGCTCCTAAACGAACGCCTAGATCACACACATAGTTTTCCTGCCCCCGCGAGAAGGGAGCAGGCAACGGCCGTAGTGATCCGACGTGTAGCTTAGCAAATTCTTCGCTGTTCTCCAGCATCTCTGCCATCTGTACCCGTTGTGGAGTAACAGAGCGGTAGAGTTGATGCAAACCCCACACATGGTGGCGGTTCCAACGCCGCAGTGAGGGAAGGTTGGGAGTGGGGTCAGAAGTAAAAGATTTGGCCCCAGCAGGATCATAGACATAGGTCAACTCGCGGGCGTAACGTTGAAAGCCTGCTCGTTGGAACAGTTCCTGTTCTGGTATTTCGTCCTCAACCTTAGCGAAAATACGGAGGATGCCGTGTCCTGCAGCCATCTCTAACATATATTCAAGGAGTGCTGTCAGAACATCGTCGCTGGAGACATTGCGCTGTACCATCGAGGCCAGGTAGGAAACCTCCCACATGTTATGGGACGGCCTCTCCTGTATCTGGGCGAACCCGAGAATGCGCCAATGGTCTTCACAAATCCAGGTGCGCGAGGCCGGATTGAGCGGAAAGATATTACGCAGAAAAGGTGGCAATGGGAGACGTTTCTCCTCCGGCTCGAGCCAGCACACAAAGTTTGCAAACTCGTGCTGTCTACTACGAGCACGGCGATCAATCGAGTAGATGATTCCCGGCAAATCGACGTATAGTACCGGTCGTATCATCCATTACTCCCGCGTCTGGGGTCTCCGAATGGATATTACCCTTTGACGCTCTGTACTATGCGGAGAAAGTAGTGATGAAAGCGTGGGTCTCCTGAAACCTCCGGGTGAAATGCAGTGCCAAGTAACCTTCCTTCGCGGACAGCAACGATGGTTCCATCGTCGAGCGTTGCCAGTGTCTCCACTTCAGGTCCTACCGACTCAATGACGGGTCCCCGAATGAAGAACGCGTGGAATGGCGCTTCTCCTAGTACTGGCACAGACAGATCAGTCTCAAAACTTTCCCGCTGACTGCCAAATGCGTTACGACGGACGCGAATGTTCATCGAGGCCAATAATGGTTGACCTTCCAGCGCGTTATCCGTCTCTTTTGCTAATAGTATCAATCCCGCACATGTTCCCCAAATGGGGAGGCCTTCGCGAATCTTCTGTTGTAATGGCTCCTGTAAGCCATACAACACCATTAGTTTGCCAATGGTGGTACTCTCACCACCTGGTATTATTATACCATCTAATCCGTCTAATTGCGCGGGTAATTTGATCGCTTTTCCCTCGACTTCAATGCCCAATTCGGTCGCAGCTTTTTGCAATGCTTTACAATGAGCTTCAAAATCGCCCTGTAATGCTAATACGCCTATACGTAGTTTTGAGTTGTAGTTTTTAGATTCCATATATTTTTCTGTTTGGATTGCGACTCACCAGGCCCTACGGCAGTTTTTTTAGAGTGCGGGTATGTCTCGTTCAAAAGTACATTACCAGCCACGCCGGGCCATTAATTGTTCCTCGGGCAAGGTATCGAGGTTAATGCCCACCATTGGTTCGCCAATGTTTCTCGATACCTCCGCGATTATGGCGGGGTCTTCAAAATGGGTGGTGGCTCGCACGATGGCTTTGGCGCGTTTCATTGGATCACCTGACTTGAAGATACCGGAGCCGACGAAGATACCTTCGGCGCCTAAACGCATCATCAGAGCAGCATCGGCGGGTGTGGCTATGCCGCCCGCCGAGAAATTGACCACCGGGAGTTTTCCTGTACGAGCTACTTCAGTGACCAACTCGTAGGGTGCGCCAAGATTTTTAGCCTCGGTCATCCATTCCTCTTCAGGGAGCATTTGCAAGCGGCGGATACCATCCATAATGGCTCTCATATGGCGGACGGCCTCTACGACATTGCCCGAGCCTGCTTCACCCTTGGTGCGCATCATCGCTGCTCCCTCGCCAATGCGGCGCAATGCTTCGCCAAGGTTGCGTGCTCCACAGACGAATGGCACGGAGAAGAGGTGCTTATTGACATGGAAATGTTCGTCTGCTGGCGTTAATACCTCTGATTCGTCGATACAATCCACGCCAATCGCCTGGAGAATCTCGGCTTCGACAAAATGCCCGATGCGGCACTTGGCCATGACCGGAATGGTGACTGCCGCTTTGATCTGGATAATAAGCTCGGGGTCGCTCATACGGGCAACGCCGCCGTGAGCGCGAATATCGGCTGGCACGCGCTCGAGTGCCATCACTGCACAAGCCCCGGCCTCTTCTGCGATGCGCGCCTGTTCCGCGTTTACCACATCACAAATGACGCCGCCCTTGAGCATTTCTGGAAATGTTCGTTTTACTTGTATGGTTCCTGTCTGCTTTTGCATGACTGTGTGTCTCCTGCCCTGATTGATTGTCCCATTACATGGATTGCATGGATGTATCATATGTATGTCACGATTCTATCATATGGGGAGTTTACGCTGCTACAGCCAATGAATCTGGGGGATACCAGCCATATGAGCCATTAATCAGCCAATTTGCTACTTGTCTCACTGCGTTTTTGCCTCTTCCAGCATAGCGATGGCAGTATCCAATCTGTCTATGTGCTCTTGCGCTTTTTGTAGCAGGTTGAGGTTATTCAAGACACTATTGAGTTGTATTATGCCAGGAGTAAGGCGAGTTGCAGCTGCGTAGGTTTGTAAAGCCTCGTCTTTCATCGCTTTGCTGTTATTGATCTCTCCTAACACCAGTTGAGCCAGTGCCTGATCATAGTAGTCCCAGTAAATTTCCGGCGTGCGTCCCGCGTTCAAAATGCGTACCTTTGCAGCAGCCTCAGCAAGGATGAAGTATCTTTTGGCGTCATTCTTCTCGCCCAAATACCAGGAGAGACTGGCAACATTTCCCAGTGCGTAAGAAGAAGAAGGATCAGCGATTTGGGCCTGTGCATAATATTTTCTGGCTTGCTCATAATATTCCCTGGCTTTGGAGTCATGCTGTGCATCTCTCTCAATATCTCCCATGCGGCGGTAGACTGCACCGAGTCCCGCGAGAGCGTCTTCATAATTGGGGCGCAGATCAATGGCGCGCTTTAGATGCACTAGCGCTTCGTCGTAATCGGCATTACGCAGAGTCTCTGCATCTGGTCCTTTCTGTGCTTCTCCACGACGGCGGTAGGCCAATCCTAATTCCATTTCGGCCTCAGCAAAATTGGAAGTAACGGAAAGGGCTGCTTTAAACGCTGTGATAGCGTCGTCATAATAGCCAGTTCCGCTATAGATGCGGCCCAAACTATTATTAATCTCGCTGTCTTCTGGGAGAAGACTTCCGACCTTACGATAGAAAGCGACTGCTTCTTGTTTCCTGTCGTGATTGTAAAGTTGGTCACCTAAACCAAGATACACAACCGCTTTTAGCGTATTGTCCATGGCAGTTCTCCTCTTGATTGCTTCCTCTCGCTCCTCACTTAATTGTTTGCGATACCTGTTTAATAAAGTTAAACCAAAAGTAGTAATTAATCCAACCGCGATGGCTGATATCCCGACAACGACAGAAAAGAGATTTAGGATACTGGTTATAACGTTCAGTGTGCCTTGAGCTTCGGATGTGGCCTGATTGGCCTGATTAAGAATCTGATTGGGATCAGGTGTCGCCGTTGGCGCATCAATAATGGTGGTGTTGTGGGCCAGCGCATGCGATCCCGATGTTGTTACCAGGAGAATAGAGAGCAGGACCGCCAGCAAGGCAACAGCAAATAAAAAGGGTTTTCGTTGCATGACATCCCTCCTTTTTATGTATGATAGCGAGTCGCGATTCATGAGAAATACCGGGGACGGGCTTAATAATATCATACCTGTAGAGAATTTCAATGAGTTTTAAATATAGTTTGACAGGGGATGATACATTGTGGAAGTGAGGAGTTACCCTCACGACAGCAGGTTCAAGCTCAACTTCAGTGCCACATCTACGCGGCTGAGTTCATCGGGGGTGATGTTGCCACGGCGACGCACCAGGCGTGATTTTTCAACGGTCATGAGCTGTTCACATTTGACATCGGTGAAATCGGTCAAGCCATTCTCTTCGGATGGAGCAATACGTACGTGCAGAGGCAGCTCGCGTTCAGTGCGGCTCATCGAGGCGACAATAGTCAGAGGATAAGAAAGAGAGGCATTGCCTCGATCATTCTGGATAATCAAGGCGGGACGAGTACCTTTTTGTTCTGCACCACGGCCAGGGGACCAGTTCACATCCCAAATCTCTCCACGCCGGGGGCTTGGAGGAAGCGATGGAGGAGAAATTGATTCTTGCTGTCTCGATTGTTGTTCGGGGCTGGGCTGTTGTGTTTGCCTCGCCTCACTACTCATACAAATTTACCTTATTACACAATTACGCAACCATACCTTCGTGACCGGCATCAAAAAAGAAGCGGGCATCGTCGAGAGTTTCTGGGAGGGAACCGAGATAGTCGTAGGCTTCATCGAGTGAGTAACTGAGAGAGGAGATTGCTTGTTGGCGTTTCTGAAGGATTGCGGTCTTTAACTGCTGGTAATTATCTTGCTGCATTAGTTCCATAATTGTCTCCACAACGTCTCCTAGGGAAGCTTCTAGTTCAACTGCGAGCGCCTTCAGTTCTTTATGCTGCGTCGAGGGAATCTGAATGGATTTGCGGATGAAGTTATCATGACGATAAAAGTCAGGATGTGCAACAGCCATGAGACTGCCTCCTAATCATTACATGAAGCCTTTCAATCTTTTCTATCTAATTGTAGCCTCTTCATCCAGATTTGTCAATAAAGATTTTGTATGTTTGATTAGAAAATTGTAAAATTGTAAATTTACAAAAAAATAATGCATAATGGCGCCCTTTTGACAGATTTGACAGATTTGACAGATTTGACAGGCAAACACCTTATCACGTACACTTATCTGTATCAGGGTGATCTCTTTGTCATGGGGGTAGAGCCATGAGAGTAATAAGTTGCCCAAATTGCCACGCACCACTACCTGGATTGGCAGACTATTGTGCAATCTGCGGAGAAATCCTCATACCCTCCTCAACAAGTACTGCAATACAGTCCGCCGGGTGCCCTCGAGCCTTCAACATGCCCCGCTTCTTCGCCTTTCGAAGTGATGCTGAAGAGACCATGCCCTTCGCCGAGCTATCCTCGACCTCGTCAGAGACGATAAAACTTGCGCAGAAACCTCAACGATCCGCCAGGGATAGGGCGATACCGCTGGCCGAAATCGCGAACGACTTCTTAGAGGACGAGGTAATAGAAAGTAGCAGACCTGGTGGGAACTGGCATAAAATTGTGGATTCCCGGCCTCGCACGCCCTCAACGTCGCGGACTGCCATACCAGCGCTACGCAGACCTCTGCCTTTGCCTCCAGAGCATTTGCCGGCAGCCACGTCGCCTCGACCGCCGTTCACCAGCCCGCGCCAGCGGCAACCTTCCCTATTTTTCTGGATAAGCATACTGGTGCTCTTCGTTGCTCTGGCAGGAAGCCTTCTGGGGGTAGTGCTGGGCCTTGGTCACGGTGCATTGGCACAGAAATCTTCCCATGCGGGCGAGATTACATTACAGGTTACACCTGCTACTGTGGCACTTGGGAACGTGATTGAACTACGCGGCTCTAACTTTAGTCCACACGGGCAGATTGGGCTGACACGCGATAGCAACATACCTATCGCCGATACAGTGGGCAACACGATTATCCAGGCAGATAGTAAAGGTTCCTTCGCCGAAACGGTCATCGTTGAAGCGGAATGGCAGGCTGGTTCGCATCTTATACGCGCAGAAGATGCTAAACTGCATAAAACAGCGGCATTCACTATAGCTGTGACGGGCCATAGCCCTTCCTTGCGTCCTCCACACCTGGTACTTTCAAGCAGCGCTATTGATCTTGGCGCTGGTGATCAAGCCACCAATAGTACAAAGACGATCACCTTAACCAACGGCGGCGGTGGACAAATCACCTGGCAGAGTGTGACGACACATTCATGGCTTCTGCTCAGCCCGAAAAGCGGAACCTTTTCCAGCGGACAGCGTATCCAGTTGACGATTGCGGCAAATCGCTCAAACTTGCTGCCAGGCGTCTATGCTGCCGGGATAATTTTCACCTCTAATGCGGGCCAGGAGATACTATCCGCGAAAATGAGAACTACCCAGCTTGAACCTGGACACGAGGCAGATCTCCAGCTTACACCAGCCGTCCTCTCCTTGACAGGCGTTGATGGGAGTAGCGACCCTCCTGCGCAGGTGCTGACTGTGAGCAACCCGGGTGTGTTGCCACTGCACTGGAGTGCTTCCAGCAGCAGTAATTGGCTTTCAATTACTCCTTGGTCTGGAGATGTAAGCAAAGGTAGCAGCCAATCTGTGCAGGTAGGGGTCAATATAAGTACCCAGTTACCGGGTACTTATACTGGTGTCGTGACCTTTACTGGCAGCGGCCTGGCGCCAACCAGGGACAGTCCGCAAAACGTCTATGTCAGTCTAACCATTGTGCCGAAGTGCGCACTCCAACTCTCTCCAGGAGCTTTGGCATTCTCTGGCGCCTACTTACAGCCTGGACCTGGCGCCAGGGCCATTCGCCTGAATGTCACCCAGGGGTGCAGCACGCCGTTGCATTGGAATGCGCTTGTCACAACGAAAACTGGCGGCCACTGGCTCAACATTGGCCGTAACAGTGGTACCACCCCATCTTCTCCGGCGGTAAGTGTGAATGCTACCGGTCTAAAACCAGGCGTTTACAGTGGCTCAATCATTTTTAGTTGTTCGGCGGGTACGCTGACATTGCCCGTATCTTTCACAATAGGGCAGCATACTACGCCGATGATGACGACTACTCCGGCCACGATGGTTTTTAGTGCTACTATTGGTCAGATGGACCCCGCTGGACAGGCCGTTACGATTACGAATTCCGGGGGCGGTACCCTGAACTGGCAGGTAAGCGCGGCTACGAATTTTGGCGGCGCCTGGCTCTCTGTTGCTCCCGCGAGCGGTATTCTTACTTCACATCAGTCTGCGACGGTGAATGTGTCGGTTATACTCCTCAATGGACTGACTCCTATTACCTATACAGGCATGGTGACCATTACTGGAACGGACGGTTCAGGCCATATCACCCCTGGTAGCCCACAGATGATCCCTGTAAATTTCGTCGTGCAGGCTCCCTGTACAATTGTAGGCACTCCCAGCGCGCTCAGCTTCGCGGGGGTGGTTGGTCAACCTACCCCTCTAACTCAGGCAGCGACGATCAGCGCCAGTGGCACCTGTACTCATACGTTGAACTGGACGGCATCCACAGGCAATACAACATGGTTGACTAGAAGCCCTACCTCTGGCACCGTCAGTGTTAACTCTAGCTCCGCAATAAATATAGGCATTGTGCTCTCGGGCCTGAGTCCCAACACCTATACAGGCCAGGTAACAATCACAGCAACCGATAGTATTACCCACCAGTCTGTAGGCACGCCGCAGACCGTCGAGGTGACGCTGACCGTGAATGCAGCGCAATCTCTGACGGTAAGCCCATTTCCGAATGGCTTGACAATCAATGTCACAAGCGGAACGACATCTCAAGCCTTTAGCATTAATAATACTGGCAGCAAGCCGCTGAACTGGACAGCCGCGCTCGGTGTGGATACCCCCTCCTTTGTTTCGCTGTCGGCTGGTGCTGGTACAAACCTCCTGGGAGGTGCTAGCGTTTCTGATAACGTCATCGTCAACGCAACAGGGGTGCCGGGTGGTACGTCATACTCGACCACCGTAACTGCCAGCACCTCCAACCCCATTACGGGCAAACCCGTTGCTGGCAGCCCGGCTATCCCTATTACCATTAACATCGCTCCACCAGTTATGCAGCTCAATACGCATGCGCTTGCATATACAGCTTCCGTTGGGGTGAACCCTCAAATACAATCGGTAAACCTCACCAATAGTGGTGGTGATGGCTTGACATGGAAGGCACATTCCTCTGGATCCTGGTTGAAGCCGGGCCTGACTCAGGGAAGTGATAATTATCAACAAACCTCGACTATTCCCTTCGAAGTCGATGCTACCGGGCTAGCCAGTGGCTTCTACACGGCAACAGTTGCAATTAGCCCTTCTGTTGGAGCAGCGCAGACTGTCACGGTCACATTGACGATAACGTAGTAACCCGCTACCTGGGTCTCCGTACGCGTATTTCTGTCCTTGTTCATCCCTGGGGAAGTTCGGGGAATTTGGTGTACAATATGTTATCCATCGCTGCAACGAAGCCAGGTTGACCGCAAGGGTCAACCCTACTATACGCGGCGCGATGCTGCGCATCGCACGCCCGGCTGATGGGAGGTCAGCGGAGATGCAAGGAAGTATATGTTGCGCATGTTGATGTTCAAAGCGAACTATCTATTTTTGGAGGGTTTGACGTGATGAAATATATTGTAGGTATCTCTGAGATCGTGCTCTGGACGGCTGATACGGAGCGTTCACTGAAATTTTATCGTGACTTGCTGGGGTTGGAAGTCATTTCACCATCCACTCTACCAAATGTCTTCCTCAAAGTTGGTGAAGGCAACGCGGGAATCCCACAGATGATCGTGCTTGTACCCAAGTCAGAAATGGTGAAAGCTGCACCTTTCGGCTACCAACTTCACCATATGGCCCTGGAACTTCCAGAAGAAGCCTTCGATACCCAATACAAGGTATTTGTTGCGGCTGGCTACGAACCGCGAGACGGCAAACATCCTGTTCTCGCCAGTCGAACGATGTATATCGATGATCCTGACGGTAATGAGGTTGAGTTTATCTGTCGCTCATCCGCAGAATGATGACTGATACCCTGATACCCAGGAAATTTGCCATTACCCTGACTCTGTGCGATACTACCGTTTAAGAGAAAAAGCCTTCCACACCTGGCACATATTTTTGCACTTGATTTCGTATATCAAGCCTGCTGAACTGAGGGAATGAGCCTATCCTCAAAAGATGCGCCCCGAGAAGTTCAAGCAGGGATACGAAGACCTGCTCTCCTCAACTGGCCTGGCTGATGCAGCGACATTAGCAGCACAGTTCGGCATCGATATCCGCTCGGTGGACTTCTGGCGGGCAAGCCTGGATATTGTACGGGGTGATATCGATAGATTTGAGGAGTTGACGAGGTAGAAGGGTAGTAACACAGGGAAGGAAACAGCGAAGAAGCTGTTCCCTTCCCTGTGTTACTGTTTAAAACTGCCGTGCCCTAGAACGCCTCCGAGGTGTTTCTAGCAGGGTGCGGACAGTTACAGCCAACTGCTTGAGTCCGTCAGCACAAACGGGGCTATCGCACGAATGTCCTGTGACGATGCGCCAACCAGCACCTCAAACTCCCCCGCTTCAGCCACCCACGCGTGCGCCAGGTCATCGTAGTAAGCCAGCGCGTCACGGGCTACGTTGAGTGTCACCGTCTGGCGCTCCCCCGGCTCAAGGTGGACTTTCGCGAAGGCCTTCAGTTCTTTTTCGGGGCGCTGCAAGCTTGCAATAACATCCCGTATGTAGAGTTGAACGATTTCTTTGCCCGCACGCTCTCCCGTGTTGGTGACATCGACCGAGACCTGCAACATGTCGTCCCGGCCGATCTCCTGGGCGCTCAGTGAGAGCGAGCTATAGCTAAAGGTCGTGTAGGAGAGGCCAAAGCCAAAGGGGAACAGCGGCGCGATGTGTTTCTTGTCATAGTAGCGATAGCCGACGAAGAGCCCTTCCCCATAGTAGACCTTGCCGTTCTCGCCAGGAAAGTTGAGGTAGGCCGGGTTATCCTCCAGACGCACCGGGAAGGTCTGAGGGAGTTTACCCGAAGGCGTGGTGTCCCCAAAGAGCACGTCCGCGATGGCGTTGCCACACTCCTGACCGGGGTACCAGGCCTGCACCACCGCCGCCACCTTATCGAGCCATGGCATGGTGATAGGCGATCCGGTGTTAAGGACCACGATCGTGCGCGGGTTGGCCGCCGCCACCTGCTCGATCAGTGCATCCTGCTTGCCCGGCATGGCCAAAGCTTCCCGGTCGAAGCCTTCGCTCTGCCATTCACCCCCAAACCCTACACAAACAATGGCAACATCCGAAGCCGCCGCCAGTGCCGATGCCCGTTCGATGGCGTCTGCAGGTAGCGGTGGTAGGTACCCCAGTCGGACTGTAGCCAGCATGCTCTCCTCAGACTTGGCATATTCAAGCATCAGGAGATATTCGCGTCCGGCTTGCAGGGTGATGGTCTCCTGCACCTCTGGCGTTCCAAGGAAATCTCCCCCAGTCGTTGGCTGACTCCAGTTATCAATCACTACTCGCCCATCGATAGAGAAGCGGCCACGCCCTGCGCTGACCAGCCCAAAAGTGGAGTCCCCGGTCTCCAGGGGAGTAAAGCGGCCGGTGGCACGCAGCGAGAACTGCTGCAGATCGACTCCTTCAGGCATCTCACCGAACCACATAAACTCCGATGTTGTTTTCGTCTCCTTGAAGATGGGAGTGCCAGACAGGTCGCTGCTATTGAAGTACTCGATGGCTAATCCATGCTCGCTTCCCTGTTCGCCAGCGAGCAGCTGGCTCATATCGAGTAAGGGCTGAAGCCTGTGGTTGGTGCATCCCTGCTCGTAGCGCACGCTGACATGGTCGCCGACCTTGTTTGCGATGCCCTCGAAGGGCGTAATCGCATAATGGACATTGACCTGAGCGCTACCCCCACCCATAATCTGCGCCACCTGGGCGTTCGGGCCAATCACCGCGATCGAGGTGAGCTGCTCGCGATCGAGTGGCAGGACGTGCTGTTCGTTCCTGAGCAGGACGATCCCCTCGGCAGCCGCTTCCCGCACCAGAGCGCGATGCTCCGGTAGATCGAGGGCCTGCTCTGGCACGGCTTCCGGGTGTCCGAAGAGGCCCGCTTTGACTAGCAACTGTAGCAGGCGATGCACGCTTGCATCAATGGTGGCTTCCTCAACCTCACCCCGCTGGGCGGCTGCGAGCAGTTTCTCGCCCCGCCATTTGGGAGAAGGCATCTCCAGATCGAGCCCAGCATTCACTGAGGCAGCGGTGCTCTTGACCGACATAAACCAGTCGGACACCACCACTCCATCATAACCCCACTCGTTGCGCAATATCTCGGTTAAGAGGTACGAGTTTTCCGAGGCAGGGATGCCGTTTACAAGGTTGTAGGCGGCCATGATGGTCCATGGCTTGACCTCTCGCACAGCAGTCTGGAAGGGCTGGAGATAGATTTCGCGCAGCGCCCGTTCGCGCACTTCTGAACTGAGGGTGAAGCGCTCGAACTCCTCGTCGTTACAGACGTAATGCTTGATCGAGGCGCCCACTCCTTCTCCCTGCAGACCCTTGATATAGGCCACAGCCAGGCGGGCAGACAGATAGGGGTCTTCGGAGAAACATTCAAAATTGCGTCCACCCAGCGGGGAGCGCTGAATGTTGACCGTTGGGCCCAGGAGCACCTGCGCTCCCTTTAATGTGGTTTCCCGCGCCAGCGCCTGCCCAACACGTTCAATCAGGTCCGTATCCCACGTTGAAGCCAGCGAAATCTCTGCTGGAAAGCAGGCAGACTTGACCCCACCGGTGAAGCCTCCGGCTGGATACCGAGTCGCTCAACAGGGACGGTATACCACATGTTCGTTCCGGCAAGCAGCGCGACTTTTTCCTGCAGGGTCATCTGACCGAGCAGGTCTTCTAGACCAGGCATAGTTTACTTACTCCTTTACGCTCGTTCTGTCTTTGTACTCAAACAAAAACCCATTTGGTTTTCAACGTTTATATAACTTTATCACAATGATTCATAGAGAAGTAAACCGCCGCAGCAAAAATCCTACGCACCCACTTTTTTTAGACCTTCTGCTGCGCTTTCTCTGGTCGAGACCTCCCTGTGCTTTGACGCGCTCGACATCGGAAAGCGTGCTGTCGATATGCTCCACGCGCTGCATCAAGGACTACCACTTTTGGCAGAACTCACCCGCTCCCTCGTTCCACAACTGATTCCACGTGAATCAACCTGAGAGGAGGCCATGCAAAAACGTGTGGCTAGCTGCCTACCCTACTTTTTGGGGCATCTGTACTGGGCCACTCTTATTCGAAGAGACTGAGCTACTGTGGCTCTGGGTTTTCACTCAGGCCAGCCAATTGGAGCACCTGCTCGAAAGATGTTGCCTCCTGGGGGCTTTTATCTTCACGAAGAACGCAATCTCTGGCCCCAAAGCCATGTATCTGATAGGCTTTGCTCGGTTGCCACCCGGTTACACTAACAGTCACCACAACCTTGGGCGCAATCCAAATATCTGGTATACCAGGAGGCTCTTCCAAATTGTCGGGGCGATCATTCTGAATAAAAGGCTCACATGCTGACCAGACGGTGTGCCAATCCGTACTTGTCCTGGCGACTTTCGCAATTGGTACCCAGCTATTGCGCTCATGGCAAGGCACAGCCAGTAAAAGCGTTTTGACCGCTCCATGCAGATTCCGTTCTGCGCCAACAACGACGGTATCCACGGTTTCTTCGGGTTTGACCTTTAATACATCGGTAAAATACGCTGTATCTAGTTGCTTGATAATGAGTCCATCAAACCCTTCTGCTTTTCTTGCTCGGCATTGTTGATAAAACTTGATTAACTGGCCTTCAGATTCGAGGGAGGTGTATTCCGCAAAAATAAAGCTGCCTTGGAATGCTTCAGATAAATGCCCAGAGATTAAAGGTATTCTCTCTCGTGTTGGCAACGATGTCAGGTCCTGTCCATACAGGTTTAGTGCATCTAAAAGATAACAGCGGTAATGCGAAGCATAGCGTAGTTTCGACGGACCGAGATGCCGACCTTGTTGATCGAAACCAAGGAGTTCTGTATCTAAAATGGCCTGGTCAACTTGCACCTGAGTCAGGATTACGTGGACAACAGAATGAAATTCTTTAGTCCAGTTCTTCCCAGAACGACTAAAGAGTTGAACATCATTTCCCTGTTTGTGAATCTGGATGCGCCAGCCATCAGGCTTGGGATATCCCAGGCACTTTCCTACTTCACCCCAAATCTTGGCCAATGCAGTCTCATTTGGTGCACTTCTTAGTTGTGCTCCAGATGGCTGCACAAATATTCCAGGTTGTGTAGTACTTGACATGCATTTCGTTGATTTCTATAAGCTAAATTATTTCTCTTCAAATTTTTTCTTTATCCTCTACTTGAAGGCTAAAACTAGAATTTTATTCACTCTCCTTCCTGCGTCGAAGACTCAATGCATGAGAGTAAGCCTGCATTAGTTGTAAATTATCAGGCGCAAGCTTTCTGCCTACTGCAAATTCCTCGACAGCTTTGTCGATTAAATTAGCCTGCAGGTATGCGTAGCCTCGATAGTAGTAGTAATTGGCTCGTCGCGCCCGCTGCTCTTCAAGAGTATCGTTAGTTGTACTCAGACTTCGCACACGGTCAAACTTATCAATTGCTTCCAGCCAGGGCTGTTCGAGATACGCGCGCTGCCGAGCCAAATCAGGCTCCTGCAACTGCATGAAATTGAGCGCACCCTGATATTCAGAACGGGACATACCCGCTAGCGCGAGGCCATAACGTGTTAAGAAATCATAGCGAGTATTATCGAGCCTTAAGGTCCTTTCATATTCAATCAGCGCTTCACCGAACCTTCCCTGATATGAGTAACAGTCAGCCAATAGGCAGTGTGCAGAGGCATAATCTGGGTTTAGTTTGAGAGCATCCTGGCATTTTTCAATAGCCTGTTCAATAGCCCCTTCCGTGCCCTGCAACATTCGTGCTTCAGCAAGATGTTTTTGGACGTACCAACTATTGGGTACATAGCGCAGCGCATCTTCAAACTCTGAAATCGCGTTATCTAAATCAGATTTAAAGAGTGCCTCTTGCCCTCGTTTAAGATATGGCCCGGCGATTAGACTCTCACGAGCTCGATCTATTAAATGGGCTACTATAGCAGTCATACCATCGTTTTCAAGCTGCTGGCGAAGGTCCTCATAGCGGAAGGTGATAGCCGAATGGTAGAAAGCAGGGGAAAGTTTTCCAATGCGTATCAGCTTCATTTCTTGCTGAAGATGAGTTATCCGGTTTATATATTGAACTTCAGGTAGCTCAACGGCTTGCAAAATAGCGAAAACATACTGATCGGCACTAAGTTTACATCGGCCAATTGGTAGAGGGTCGCGATGTGGTGGGTCCCAGAGACGGTTGGCTAGAAAGTTACTAGTCATATCGGTTCCTTGTTTGCACAGCCATTGTGAGATTGTGTCTTTAGATGTTGTCTGAATGTTTAAGGTGAGAAGATAAACCCAGCTAACAGCAACACTCTCAGGGCTAACTCCTTTCTGTACTACATCAGAGACTTTCTGCAATAAGGTTTCTAAACTCGAAAAATGAGTTAATAAGGGGCGTGTAGATAAACGACTTAAACTACGCACTGTCTCGATCTCGATCTGGTCGCGTGCGATCATATCTCCACATATATAACTGAATGCTTTCAGGGAAGCCAGCAACTCTGTGCTAAAAACGGAGTGCCTACTCCCTGTTTGCCCGTGTTTGGCAATATATATCACTCCTACGACTCGCTGATTCTCAGCAATGGCGGGCATGGCTGCAGCGGCAACAGGGTGCCCCTCCTCTTCATAAAAAGTGATGCGAGGATCGTTTTCGGCTGTGGGTTCCACCACAACACTTTGACGAAAATGATAACACCAACCTGAGAGGGGCTGTCCAATCTCTATCCTTTTACTTTTGAGTTGAGGTGGAAACTCTGAACTATACTCGAGGATACGTAACCATTTCTCCTCTCCTTCGTTGGGAAATTCGGGCACCAAAATATAGCAATAGTCCCATGCATCTGAAGCCGTAGCAATGATTTCGGCCAATACTGAGAGCGTAGTACCCTCATTTATATATGGTCGATTGACAAATGAGACTCTCAAGAGGGTCGAAAGTCCAGGGAAATTACTCAGTTTAATGGATAAATTATCTCTGATTAGCTGTATCAGCGATTTGTTGATGGCTTTAAGTGATCGTTGTTGAATATTCGGCAAACAAAGTATTACTTCATAAAGTTGATCAGTATCATCCTGTAAGGTTACGAAGAACCAGTCATTTTGGGGAAGCGATTTGGTTAATTCGGGTTGTTTATTTTGAAGTTTTGGTAAATCTGCATATACGTATAGCTTGAAGGAAGAGTCAGATGCAGCAAGAAACCATGTACCGGTTCCGAGTAATGTATTTGCCTGATTCCAAGTTAGTATACCAAACTGTGAATTTACTGTACCATGATCTACTCTACGTATCCCAATCAAGCAACCCGGCGGTATTGTATCGGCCTCTCCAAAACCCAGTGTAGTTATGAGAGCTCCAAGGGCACGATTACGCAGGAGTGCATAAACTAAATTAACAGAAGTAGGCGGTGGCGAGGTATGTAATTCTTGAATACTTGCGTAAGGTGTCTGCTTAACTGAAACTTTATCGTGCCGTTCTTGTTCAAAAAAGCTGAGCAGCCAGCCCTTGATCTCTTTGATGCTTAATCCTGCTTCAGTTTTTAGAAGTTCGACAGCTAAGGCGCGACGAGCATCATCAACGGTATAACGCCAACTTGTTCGTATTTCTCCGCCGAATTCCTTTGGCTTTAGTATTCCCTGGTCACGTAGGTAATTCACTTTTGTTTTCGTCATCAGTTCGCTGCCTGGAGGAAGATGATTGTTGAGGTATGCAACAAGTTCAGGAGTTGAGAATTGTTGATCGGGTAAAAGACCTATCGTAAGTTTATTCGCCTCTTGCCAGTATTTTTGAATTGCCGGTGGTTGATACAATGAATTCGGAGGGAGAGGTTTTGTTGAATGAGAAACATCCTCCAAAACATTAGTAGTGGCCTGTATTCCTGCGTCTTGAATTATATTTGTCTTATTTTGTTCTCCATCGAAGATTGGCTGTCTCGTCAATAATTGAAGGTTCTTCTGTGAGGATTGATCCGTTGTTCTTTTTGTCTCTACAATCATAGGTAAATCCAATGCCTTCAGAAGTTCGTTGAAAGCTGCCTCATACGGTTTGGGGGGGAGAAACGAAACAATATGGATACTTTTAAGATCATTACGTACCTCACACTGCTGGTAGAGTACTGGAATAATACGCTTTCCTATCTTTGAATTTTTTTGATGCCATGCCATATCGATTTCGTCATTCACCCAATTAGATTTTACCGCATCGGGTGAGAGTACAACGATGAACACAGGACGTGCTGTCAATTCTTCTCTAATTTTACTCCACCAGGAATCTCCGCCACGGAGGCCACCTTTGACATCGTGCCAAATTGTACCAATCCCTAACAAGTCTTGCAAATCCTGAACAAGTTTATTGACAAAATAGTTATCTTCATGGCTATGGCTGACAAAGATTTGGAGAGCATTAAGCGGTGAAGTAGTCATTGATATATCCCTTGGACTTCTACAGAATCTGATTTATATATTCCAAATTTTTCACGTTTATACTCGAACAAATTAACCTCTCTGAATTTGCGATTGAAATTCAGAACATTATGAAAAGATTTAATGTTTAGCAATGCCATCTACTAATTGTAGAGTATGATGAAAAATGCATCAAGCAGATAGCTAAGACGATTAATCTTTACATCTATCAAATGAAAATATCACTGCTTTTAAAGAATATGATACCTGAATTTGCGATTTTATACCAGCTTTTTCTCCATAGCAATGTAGCGGCTGCACTGCGTGTAATGACTTATATCATGCGGTAGATGGGGGTCAGGTGTATTCAAGATTCGCGAGCTGATTACTAACTGCTCGGCGACCTGTTTATCGGTCCAGCCCTGAGCCAGGAGGCGAAGTGGCTGGTTCCACTTCGGCTAAAAGTTATCCGGCGTCGTGGCGCGTACCTCTGCTTCACTTTCGCCTTTAACGAAATATTGGAGATCACTAAGGGACATAAAATGAAGTTAGTTTTCCCAGTCTGATAAAGCCTTGTCAATCACTGCTATATCTTCGTCTGTGAGGTTCCAATCGCAGCCGTTCAGCATCTGCTGTGCTTCCTGTGCACTGCGAATACCGATAATAGCGCCCGTCACAGCCGGATGTCTCAATATCCAGGCAATTGCCAGCTCGAATAGTGTTCTATTGTGGTCGCGGGCGAAAGATTGTAACGTTTTCCGCAACTGCTTGAGCCTGGTATAGGTTGGTTCCTGAG